>ENA-OVHB01000022-OVHB01000022.1-human-gut-metagenome-genome-assembly--contig:-NODE-22-length-104327-cov-15.5944_pt1 | contig 104327 bp, 83 predicted proteins | sample MGYA00248677_ERZ507507 | MGnify/ENA primary metagenome ERZ507507 (study PRJEB26165, sample SAMN02676130) | human gut metagenome | isolation source: stool | host: Homo sapiens | place: USA | study: EMG...
TTTTTCTGTTATTTTGTCACGATTATCTTTGGTCCGGCACCTTTTGCACGAAGGAGTTTTTTGTATGCGCTTACCCTGGAAGCCGGTACTTTAAATCTGCAGTTGGAACGGATTCCCTTAAATGCATTGGCTCCGGTCTTCGCTGTCGTAAGCTTTGTGCCAAAGATCGTTACATTGGAGAGCTTACTGCAGCCGTAGAAGGCTTTCGCACCTACTGTCATTATATTCGCTCCGATTTTCACTGTTGTCAGTTTCTTTGCTCCGCTCATTGCAGAACCTCCAATGGCTGTCACTCTGAAATTTTTTCCTCCGATCTTTACTGTCGTCGGGATCGTAAGGCTCTTTCTTGCTGCCTTGTCCGTAGTTCCGGTAAAGACTACAGTTCCCTTGCCGGATGTGTCTGCATTGGATATCTTATATTTCAGCCTGCTGACTGTATAGACCGCGTTTTTCTGAACCGTGATCCGGAATTTTTTTGTAACAGAACCGTTATATTTTCCTTTTCCTTTGATGGTAACGGACGCGGTTCCGATGTTTGTATTATTCTTCCAGGTAAGGGTGTAATCCCTGCCATTTACAAGCTTCTTACCGCCGTAGGTTATGGTGAGTGCCTGGGTCAGCGGCTTTCCGGTAAAGGCCCTGGTCTTAAGTGCGGATATCTTTGTTTTGCTGATATTGGTAACGGTTGCAGGCAGTTTTCCGATGGAAACGAATTTCAGACCTTTAAATTTAGATCCCTTAGTCATTCTCTCCACATATTTCTCCGCTGCCGAATTTGTATAGCCTTCTACTGTAAATCCACCTGGGATCACCTGTATTTCGTTACCTACATCCATGGTACCGACTGCATGATTTTCCATTTTGGTAACTGTTTTCGGGATTCGGATCTTTTTCATGTTTAGACATGAGCTGAACGCACTGCTTTCAATGGTTTTCAGGCCATCCTGTAAGGCAACTTCCTTAATGCCCGTGTTCGCAAACGCCCAGGCTTCAATGGTTTTCACACTAGATGGAATGCTTATCTTCTGTAATGCACTGCATTCGAGAAATGCTGCTCTTCCGATTGTTTCTGTTTTTGACGGTATCTGGATCTGTTCCAGCTTTTTACAGTTTTCAAATGCATAGGTATCAATTTTGGTCACGGTTTCCGGAAGTGTTATGGTTTTCAGGTTCCCGCAATTAGCAAATGTTCCTGTGCTTATGGTTTTCAGAGAAACATTTTCAAAGCTCACACTTTCCAGATTTTCACAGTTATCAAACATTTCATTTTCCAGCGCTGAAACTCCGTTTTTCAACACTACCTGTTTCAGCTTTTTACTTCCGGAAAACGCATATTCCGGAAGATTCAGCTGTCCGGATATCACAACCTTTTCCAATCCGGAAACGGAATGAGCAAAATCTTTATGGAACTCCATATCCGACGGGCCGTTAATCTCCAGTTCCTTCATATCACTGCCGGAAAAAATCCCTACTTTTTTCACATTGCTGTTAAGGATCAGCTTTTCTGCATATATCGTCCCGGAAATCTCTCCTCCATTCATAGTCAGGCATTTCAGGTTTGTGCAGTCATTGAAACTATTGCCGTTTACAACACAGTTCTGGATAATAACTTCTTCCAGGTTTTTGCAGTGATCAAATGCGTTCTCTCCCAGACTTTCCACGTTGTCCGGCAATGTAATGCTTCCTGCGATACCGCTGTCCGAAAATGCCGACTCTCCAATCTTATTTACATGATCAAAGGGAAAACTTTTGAGACTAGCACAGTTCGTAAATGCAGCCCATCCGATTTCTGCCATCCCTTTTATATTGATCTTTTCAAGTCCGGATGAATGAAACGCCCATTCATCTATACTCTGCACGCTTTCCGGAAGCGTAATTTCCTTTAAGCTCTTGCAATCATGAAAAGCATATTTTCCGATGCGCTTTACACTTCCACCGATCTGCACCTGACTGAGATTTTCACACATAGAAAATGCACTATCTGGAATTTCCTCCACGCCTTCTGCAAGCGTTACTTTTTCCAATTTCTCACAGTTTGTGAAAACTGAAGTGTTAGAATAGGAAGAATCTTCTATGGAAGCCCGCATGATCACCAGTTCACTGATCCAGCTCTTAAACGTTCTCAGGCAGCCTTCTCTTAATGCCGTGATTCCGTTGCCGATGACGATTTTTTTTACTTTTCCCTGTGTTATCCCGGCTTCTTCCAACTTTGTACTGTCCTCATCCTGCTCTGTCAGCTGTACATTATTTCCATCAATGGTCAGTGTACCATCTGCATCCAATGTCCAAGTTATTTTTCCATCAGAGTATTCCGCTGACGCCTGCACTGCATCCTTCGTTCCATCATCAAAAGCTGCGTTTTCTTCTTCCTGTTCGCATTCCTCCAACGCTTCGGCTGCATCCATTGCCGCTTCCGGAGTCTCCGGATCTTCCTCTTCTGCAGTACCCTCTGGTGCTTCTTCACCAGACTCCATTACGCCTGTTTCCGCATTCTCCTGTACGTTGTTCCCGGTATCTGTATCTGTGGTTTCCTGTTCCTCTATAGTAGCCGATCCATCTGTGATATCTGCTTCCGCCTCTGCAATATCTTCCGGATCTGAGGATGCAGTATCTCCACTTTCTTCTGCCAAAAATGCTGCTTCCTCACCCTCTGGTTCCATTTCTGCCGCCACTGTCAGCTCTGCCGGAGTCAGCGCCAGGCTTGCCGCTATAAGTACGGCCATGAGCTTTTTTCCTGCACTTTTTCTTCTCATATGACTATGCTCCTTCCATTTTCTTCTATCATATCATATAAACACAATATATTCTATCCGGATTCCTTTTTCAAAAATTTTCTATTTTTTCGATTTTTCTGTTATTTTGTCACGATTATCTTTGGTCCGGCACCTTTTGCACGAAGGAGTTTTTTGTATGCGCTTACCCTGGAAGCCGGTACTTTAAATCTGCAGTTGGAACGGATTCCCTTAAATGCATTGGCTCCGGTCTTCGCTGTCGTAAGCTTTGTGCCAAAGATCGTTACATTGGAGAGCTTACTGCAGCCGTAGAAGGCTTTCGCACCTACTGTCATTATATTCGCTCCGATTTTCACTGTTGTCAGTTTCTTTGCTCCGCTCATTGCAGAACCTCCAATGGCTGTCACTCTGAAATTTTTTCCTCCGATCTTTACTGTCGTCGGGATCGTAAGGCTCTTTCTTGCTGCCTTGTCCGTAGTTCCGGTAAAGACTACAGTTCCCTTGCCGGATGTGTCTGCATTGGATATCTTATATTTCAGCCTGCTGACTGTATAGACCGCGTTTTTCTGAACCGTGATCCGGAATTTTTTTGTAACAGAACCGTTATATTTTCCTTTTCCTTTGATGGTAACGGACGCGGTTCCGATGTTTGTATTATTCTTCCAGGTAAGGGTGTAATCCCTGCCATTTACAAGCTTCTTACCGCCGTAGGTTATGGTGAGTGCCTGGGTCAGCGGCTTTCCGGTAAAGGCCCTGGTCTTAAGTGCGGATATCTTTGTTTTGCTGATATTGGTAACGGTTGCAGGCAGTTTTCCGATGGAAACGAATTTCAGACCTTTAAATTTAGATCCCTTAGTCATTCTCTCCACATATTTCTCCGCTGCCGAATTTGTATAGCCTTCTACTGTAAATCCACCTGGGATCACCTGTATTTCGTTACCTACATCCATGGTACCGACTGCATGATTTTCCATTTTGGTAACTGTTTTCGGGATTCGGATCTTTTTCATGTTTAGACATGAGCTGAACGCACTGCTTTCAATGGTTTTCAGGCCATCCTGTAAGGCAACTTCCTTAATGCCCGTGTTCGCAAACGCCCAGGCTTCAATGGTTTTCACACTAGATGGAATGCTTATCTTCTGTAATGCACTGCATTCGAGAAATGCTGCTCTTCCGATTGTTTCTGTTTTTGACGGTATCTGGATCTGTTCCAGCTTTTTACAGTTTTCAAATGCATAGGTATCAATTTTGGTCACGGTTTCCGGAAGTGTTATGGTTTTCAGGTTCCCGCAATTAGCAAATGTTCCTGTGCTTATGGTTTTCAGAGAAACATTTTCAAAGCTCACACTTTCCAGATTTTCACAGTTATCAAACATTTCATTTTCCAGCGCTGAAACTCCGTTTTTCAACACTACCTGTTTCAGCTTTTTACTTCCGGAAAACGCATATTCCGGAAGATTCAGCTGTCCGGATATCACAACCTTTTCCAATCCGGAAACGGAATGAGCAAAATCTTTATGGAACTCCATATCCGACGGGCCGTTAATCTCCAGTTCCTTCATATCACTGCCGGAAAAAATCCCTACTTTTTTCACATTGCTGTTAAGGATCAGCTTTTCTGCATATATCGTCCCGGAAATCTCTCCTCCATTCATAGTCAGGCATTTCAGGTTTGTGCAGTCATTGAAACTATTGCCGTTTACAACACAGTTCTGGATAATAACTTCTTCCAGGTTTTTGCAGTGATCAAATGCGTTCTCTCCCAGACTTTCCACGTTGTCCGGCAATGTAATGCTTCCTGCGATACCGCTGTCCGAAAATGCCGACTCTCCAATCTTATTTACATGATCAAAGGGAAAACTTTTGAGACTAGCACAGTTCGTAAATGCAGCCCATCCGATTTCTGCCATCCCTTTTATATTGATCTTTTCAAGTCCGGATGAATGAAACGCCCATTCATCTATACTCTGCACGCTTTCCGGAAGCGTAATTTCCTTTAAGCTCTTGCAATCATGAAAAGCATATTTTCCGATGCGCTTTACACTTCCACCGATCTGCACCTGACTGAGATTTTCACACATAGAAAATGCACTATCTGGAATTTCCTCCACGCCTTCTGCAAGCGTTACTTTTTCCAATTTCTCACAGTTTGTGAAAACTGAAGTGTTAGAATAGGAAGAATCTTCTATGGAAGCCCGCATGATCACCAGTTCACTGATCCAGCTCTTAAACGTTCTCAGGCAGCCTTCTCTTAATGCCGTGATTCCGTTGCCGATGACGATTTTTTTTACTTTTCCCTGTGTTATCCCGGCTTCTTCCAACTTTGTACTGTCCTCATCCTGCTCTGTCAGCTGTACATTATTTCCATCAATGGTCAGTGTACCATCTGCATCCAATGTCCAAGTTATTTTTCCATCAGAGTATTCCGCTGACGCCTGCACTGCATCCTTCGTTCCATCATCAAAAGCTGCGTTTTCTTCTTCCTGTTCGCATTCCTCCAACGCTTCGGCTGCATCCATTGCCGCTTCCGGAGTCTCCGGATCTTCCTCTTCTGCAGTACCCTCTGGTGCTTCTTCACCAGACTCCATTACGCCTGTTTCCGCATTCTCCTGTACGTTGTTCCCGGTATCTGGCTTATCTGTATCTGTGGTTTCCTGTTCCTCTATGACAGCTGATCCATCTGTGATCTCTGTTTCCGTCTCTGCAGTATCTTCCGGATCTGAGGATGCAATATCTCCACTTTCTTCTGCCAAAAATGCTGCTTCCTCACCCTCTGTTTCCATTTCTGCCGCCACTGTCAGCTCCGCCGGAGTCAGTGCCAGACTTGCCGCTACAAGTACGACCATGATCTTTTTTCCTGCACTTTTTCTTCTCATATAACTATGCTCCTTCCGTTTTCTTCTATCATAACATATAAACACGATATATTCTATCCGGATTTCTTTTTTACAGATATTTTTAGGTAGCAAAAAAACCTGCATCCGTTTCCAGATGCAGGTTTCCTAAATAAAAAATGCGGAAGATGGGACTTGAACCCACACGAGCGCAATGCTCACAAGATCCTTAGTCTTGCTCGTCTGCCAGTTCCGACACTTCCGCATATCGCATTTCTTCGGGATTCTTTATCTTCTCCCTCGCGACAAGTGATAGTATAGCAAAGTGCTTTTTGTATGTCAACAGTTTTTTCTAAAAAAATCCAAAAATATTTTTTGTTTATACAATTAATACATTTCGTTCAATACCAATCTGAGACAGCTAATCTTTCATCCCAGAATTTATACTCCGACACCGGTTACGCCTCAGTCGTAAAAAGAGCAGCCTCTTCAAAAAGGCCGCCCTTCTGTCTCACTTCTGTTTTTTCTATATGGATCAGTCAAAAATGATCAGTGCCATGAACACAAGATCTGTGTCGCCTGTATTTGTAAGACCATGTCCTTTTCCATCTGGTGTGATGGTGATGTCGCCGGCCTTTACCGGACGTTTCACACCGTTATCGTCGTACTCGCCTTCACCGCTTAAGATATAGTAGGTTTCTGTCTCGCCATGATGCTCATGGTATCCCAGAGAACATCCTTTTTCGATGGTAACCTGTGCGTAAAGTCCGCATTTTCCCTTCAGCTCGTCTCCCTCAAGAATGTCTTTGATGATCACATGGCCTTTACCGCCGCACATATTTTCTACTCTTCTGATACCCATGATAAAATCCCCTTTCGTGATTGCGTAAATTTGTGAAATCTTATGATCACAGGCTTTCTGCGGCCTGTGCCTTACTTCCTGTACAATTATAAATGATATGATAAATTTTCGCAATCCTTATTGTTATTTTCACAACCCTGCCGGGAGCTTCTATTCGCAATTGAAGCAGGATACTTCTTTGATCCGGTTAAAAAACGAAGCAGCTCTTTTCCAAAGACCTGCTCCGCAATTTATACTCATATTACAGATTTTTAATTCTCTCAATTGCCTCAAGAGTATTCTCATAGCTTCCGAATGCTGTCAGACGGAAATATCCCTCACCATGTGCACCAAAGCCTGAACCTGGTGTTCCTACGATGTGTGCTTTCTCAAGGAGATAATCAAAGAACTCCCAGGAGGTCATCTGATCCGGTGTTTTCAGCCAGATGTATGGGGCATTTTTTCCACCGGACACGGAAAATCCTGCTGCGGAAAGTCCTTCGAGGATCGTCTTTGCATTACGCATATAATAAGCGATCTGCTCCTTCAGCTGTGCTTTTCCCTCCGGAGAGTAAACAGCCTCGCCTGCTCTCTGTACAATGTACGGGGCACCGTTAAACTTGGTTCCGTGACGTCTTGCCCAGAGACTGTGAAGTTCTACGCCATCACGCACCAGTTCCTTCGGAACAACGGCAAAGCCAAGACGAACGCCTGTAAAGCCAGCATTTTTGGAAAAGCTTCGAAGCTCGATGGCACAGGTTCTCGCACCCTCGCACTCATAAATGCTGTGCGGGACATCCTCCTCGGAAATATATGCCTCATATGCTGCATCATAGATGATCACGCAGCCGTTTTTGTTGGCGTAGTCAACCCACTCCTGAAGAGCAGCCTTTGTGATCGCACCACCGGTGGGATTGTTCGGGAAGCAGAGATAGATCAGATCCGGTACCTCATCTGCCGGGATCTCCGGAAGAAATCCGTTCTCCTCTTTGCAGGGCATATAGATCACACCATCAAAGTTCTCACGCTCTTTGTTATAAAGACCTGTACGTCCTGCCATAACGTTGGTATCTACATATACAGGATAAACCGGGTCGCAGACTGCAACCTTGTTATCCAGTCCGAAGATCTCCTGGATGTTTCCGGAATCACTTTTCGCTCCATCGGAAACAAAGATCTCGTCTGCGCTGATGTCGCAGCCTCTGGACTGATAATCATTTTTTGCAATGGCACTTCTTAAGAACTCATATCCGAGATCCGGAGCATATCCGTGGAAGGTTTCTGCGTGTGCCATCTCGTCTACGGATTTATGAAGGGCATCGATGATCGCCGGTGCAAGGGGCTGTGTCACATCACCGATTCCAAGACTGATCACAGAATCCTTAGATTCCGGATTGGCCTCCTTATATGCACTTACCTTCTTTGCGATATTGGAAAACAGATAGCTTCCCGGAAGTTTTAAATAATTCTGATTTACTGTCACCATAGTATTTTATCTCCTTCTCTCAATTTCCTCTGCCAGTGCTTTTCTGACGCTGTCAGGATTTGCCTTGCCTTTCAACTCTCTCATCAGCTGTCCTACGAAAAATCCCATAACCTTGTCCTTGCCGCCCAGAAGCTCTGCCAGCGGTCCGGGGTTGGCATCTACGATCTTTTTCACAGTTTCGGTGAGAAGGCCTGTATCTTCTACGATCTTAAGACCATTCTCTTCTATATATACAACCGGATCAATATCCTCGTCAAATACTTTTTCAAACACTTTCTTGGCATTCTGTGCGCTGACCTCTTTTTTCTCCACCATGGAAAGAAGGTCTGCCAGATGCTTCGGTGTAAAGCTTACCTTTTCCGGATCAAGGCCCTTGTCCTTTGTCAGACGGAGAACCTCCACCATAAACCAGTTCGCCACCTTTTTCGGATTTCCGAGAAGAACCGCTGTCTCCTCAAAAAGTCCTGCCAGATGTCTGGATTCGGTCAGGATCCCTGCATCATAAGCCGGAAGCTCATACTCCTTCTGATACCGCTCTATCTTGGCTTCACGAAGCTCCGGAATGGAAGTACGCAGCTCTTCGATCCTTGCATCGGAAATGTGGATCGGCGGAAGATCCGGGTCCGGGAAGTAACGGTAATCCTTTGCATCCTCCTTGGAACGCATTGCATGGGAAGACTCTTTGTTATCGTCCCATCTTCTTGTCTCCTGTACAACGGCTCTTCCTTCTTCCAGAAGCTCGATCTGACGTTCTCTCTCTCCTTCGATTGCTCTCGCAATGGCCTTAAAGGAGTTCAGGTTCTTCATCTCTGTTCTTGTTCCGAAGGTCTCACTTCCCACCTCACGGACGGAAAGGTTGACATCGGCACGCATGGAGCCCTCCTGGAGCTTACAGTCAGAAACTCCAAGATACTGCATGGTGCAGCGGAGCTTTTCCAGATATGCGATAACCTCCTCGGAGCTTCTCATATCCGGCTCGGATACGATCTCGATCAGCGGTACCCCACTTCGGTTGTAGTCAACCAGGGAGCAGTCTTCCCACTCATCATGGATCAGCTTACCGGCATCCTCCTCCATATGCATCTCATGGATACGTACAGTCTTTTTGCCTGCGGAAGTCTCGATCTCAACAGCTCCGTCATAGCAGATTGGCAGATACAGCTGAGAGATCTGATAGTTCTGGGGGTTATCCGGGTAAAAATAGTTCTTACGGTCAAACTTACAGTACTGATGGATATGACAGTTTGCCGCAAGACCTGCCTTGATGGCAAACTCTACCACTTTTTTGTTGAGGACCGGAAGAGAGCCCGGCATACCGGTGCAGACCGGGCAGGTATGTGTATTTGGTGCGCCTCCGAATTCTGTGGAGCATCCGCAGAAGATCTTTGTTTTTGTGGCAAGCTCCACATGCACCTCAAGTCCTATGACTGTCTCATACTGTTTCATGCCTTTTCTCCTCCTTCCATTGCTGTTCCGAAATCACCGCGTTTTTTCTCATAGGCGTGTGCTGCGCGGAACAGGTTGTTTTCTTTGAAGCAGTCACCGATCATCTGGATCCCGATTGGAAGTCCTGCTGCGTCTTTTCCGCATGGAACTGTGATTCCGGGAAGTCCGCACAGGTTTACTGCTACCGTATAAATATCGCCAAGATACATGGCAAGAGGATCTTTCAGGCTCTCTCCCAGCTTCGGCGCCGTAAAGGGTGATGCCGGGGCAAGAAGAACGTCATATTTGGAAAAGGCCTGATCAAATTCCTTTTTGATAAGGGCTTTTGTGCGAAGTGCTTTCAGATAGTAAGCATCGTAGTAACCGGAGCTTAACACAAAGGAGCCAAGCATGATACGGCGCTTTACTTCCTCGCCGAAACCTTCAGTCCTTGTCTTTTTGTACATGTCATGAAGTCCCTCGTACTCTTTTGCACGGAAACCGTACTTCACGCCGTCAAAACGCTCCAGGTTGGAGCTGGCCTCTGCGCTGGCAATGATGTAGTAAGCAGGGATCATATATTCTGTTGTCTTCATGGAGAAAAATTCTACCACTGCGCCCATCTCGGTAAGGCTCTTCAGCGTATTCATAAAGGCCTCTTTTACCTCCGGGTTCAGTCCCTCTGAGAGATATTCCTTCGGCACGCCGAATTTCATTCCCACAATCTTATCCGTCATAGAAGCGGAGAAATCAAGATCCTCTCTCTTCATGGAGGTGCTGTCCTTGGCATCGTGTCCGGCAATGATCTCAAGAAGTGCCGCACAGTCTGCAACATCTTTTCCAACCGGTCCGATCTGGTCCAGAGAGGATGCGTAGGCAACCAGTCCGTAACGGGATACTGTACCATAGGTCGGTTTGATTCCGGTAACACCGCAGTAGGAACTTGGCTGACGGATGGAACCGCCAGTATCGGAGCCAAGTGCCAGGTAAGTTTCCCCTGCTGCCACTGCCGCACAGGAACCGCCAGAGGAGCCGCCCGGAACATGCTCCAGATCCCACGGGTTTCTGGTGACGCCGTAAGCGGATGTCTCTGTGGTACTTCCCATGGCGAACTCATCCATGTTTGTCTTTCCGATGATCACAAGACCTGCCTGTTCCAGACGGTCAATAACCTCGGCATTGTACTGCGGCACAAAATTCTCAAGGATCTTCGATGCACATGTAGTTGTTTTTCCCTTAATGCAGATATTATCCTTAATTGCAATAGGTACACCGGCAAGAGGTCCTGTATAGGTTCCATCCTCAATGCCCTTCTGTACCTCTTTTGCTCTTGCATAGGCTTCTTTTTTGTAAGTATCAAGATAAGCGTGGACCTTGTCCTCTTTTGCTTCGATCTGATCAAATACGTATTTCACACCGTCCAGGACGCTTATCTGATGCTGCTTGATCTTTTCCGCAAGCTGTAATGCGGTTAATTTTCCCAAATCCATGTCCTGTCTCCTGTCTTATCCAATTGTTTTCGGAACCTGATACTGGTTTTCTTTCTGTTTCGGTGCATTGGCAAGCATCGCCTCATGATTGTCTCCGTTTGTCACAATATCTTCACGAAATACATTTTCGTCCTCAAAAATATGGGACATGGGCTCTACGGAAGAGGTGTCAAGCTCATCCAGCTTGTCTACATAGTCCAGCATCTTCTGCATGTCCTCTTTTGCTTTTTCCTTTTCATCCTCTGTCAGAGAAAGCTTTGCAAGGATGCAGACATTTTCCATTGTTTCATCATCGATTATCTTTGCCATCTTTTTTCTCCTTATTACGGCTCAAGTCTGTTCATATCACGTGGGAACAGACAGGTCTCACGAACGTTTTCTTCTCCGAGGATCTGCATGGTAAGACGTTCCAGTCCGATTCCAAGTCCTCCGTGAGGCGGCATTCCATGCTTGAAGGTATCCAGGTACTGCTCCATACCCTCTTCATCCATACCACGGGCTGCGATCTTATCCTTCAGCATCTGATAATCATGGATACGCTGTCCGCCTGTAGTTACCTCAAGTCCCTTGAACAGAAGGTCAAAGCTTAATGTAAATTTCTCATCTGACGGATCATCCATTGCGTAGAACGGACGCTTCTTAGACGGATAATGTGTGACAAAAACAAAATCAGCATCATATTCTTCTTTGAAATATCTTCCGATCAGCGCTTCTTCCTCCGGCTCCAGATCATATGGGTTGCGGATCTTACGATTATATTTTTCAGCTACCAGCTCTTTGGCCTTGTCAAAACGTACTGCCGGGATCTTGTCCACCTTCGGAAGCTCCACCTTCAGAATGGAAAGCTCATGAGCGTAGTCTTTCTTAAGAAGCTCTACCGCATACTGGAGAAATCCGGTTTCCATCTCCATGATATCCTCAAATCCGTTGATATAGCCCATCTCAAAATCAAGGCTTGTATATTCGTTCAGATGACGTTTTGTGTTATGCTTCTCTGCACGGAATACAGGGCCGGTCTCAAATACACGGTCAAAAACACCTACCATCATCTGTTTATAAAACTGCGGGCTCTGTGCCAGAACTGCCGGTTTATGGAAATAACTCAGCTTGAACAGATTTGCACCACCCTCTGCACCTCTGGCTCCGATCTTCGGTGTGTGGATCTCGGTGAACCCCTTCTCATAGAGGTAATCACGAAATGCCCGCACCAGAGCCTCCTGGATCTTGAATTTTGCACGCTCCTGCACATTACGCAGGGCGATAGGACGATAATTCAGCTTTGCCTCCAGGGAAGTGTTCAGCTTCCATTTGTCGATGGCCAGCGGAAGAGGCTCTGCAGGTGAGGAAAGGATCTCCACATGGCTGATGCGGAGTTCTCTTCCGTGAGGCGCTCTTTCTTCCTCATGAAGAGTTCCTGTGAGGCGCACACACATTGCCTCCTTCAGATCATGAATGGAAACATTTGTCTTGTCGTTTTCATATACGGTCTGAAAAAGCCCTTCTTTTTTTCGAAGTATCACAAATGCCACGTCACCCATATTACGGATGCTGTGTATTGCACCTTCCACTGTTGCTTCCTGGTCTTTCATGCTCTCAGAAAGAAGCACATCCCAGGCACATTCTCTATTCTTACAGATTCCATCCATAAATTCCATTCCCTCATCCTCCAATTCAAAGTAGTTTCACCGAATCAGGAAATCCCCTGCGGAATTTTTCCCGATCCGGTGTGATATCAGTCATTCAGAACAGATCATTCCTGTCCGCTCTGCTGTTTTTTGTTGTTTTTTACACAGAATCATATAAAAGCATCAGAACCATCTGGGCCGTCTCCACCATATTGGTCCCGGAATCCATACTGCATTTCTGGATATAGCGGTATGCGTCATCCTCGCTCAGGTGATTTCTTTCCATTAAAAGCATCTTTGCATTTGAAATATAATTCTGTTCTTTCCATGAACGCTGCTTCGGCTTTTTCTTATCTTTTTTCCAGCGCCTTTCGATCTGGGAAAGCATCATGCTTACCGTATTTACCAGATCTCCGACTTTCAGAGGCATTCCCACGCATAAAATGGATGTTGGCGCCTCACTGATCACTCCCCGGGAGGCCATAAGCAGCATTTCAAAATAATCCGGCATATAGTCCAGAAGATCACGGTAGTACATATCCTGAAGATGATAACCGCAAAGCAGAACGCCGCCATCAAGCTCCGAGATACTGGCAAGGGCATTGGCACCTGAATTGCATACTGCCGCCACCGTGAATCCATATCGGTTAAGGACTGTGCGGATCTTTTTTGCATCTTCTATTTTCGGTAATGCAATCACGATACTCGTGTTCATAAGCCGCCACTCTCTTTCGTCCCATTATGCCTCGTTCATCAGATCCGATACAGATACTCCTCGATCTCCCAGTCGGAAATCTCCTGGGAATAACGCAGCCACTCTTTTCTCTTGGCCTGCGCATACTGCTCGCAGAAAGCTTCTCCCAGGATTTCTTTCATCCAGTCGCTTTCTTCAAACAATGTGATCGCTTCCCTTAAATTCTCCGGTAGATTCTCGATACCCTGCTCCTTCTGATCCGACTCGGAAAGAGAACGGTCAGAAGCTTTTGTCGGATAGATCTTCTTCTGGATTCCATCCAGGCCCGCTGCCAGACATACCGCAAAAACAAGGTACGGGTTGGATGCAGCATCCGGGCTTCGAAGCTCGATCCTGGTATCATTGCCATTGACTCTCGGGATCCTTACAAGTGAATTCTGGTTATTTCTCGTCCAGGTCAGCTCTGTAGGCGCATCAAATCCAGGTACAAGACGCTTATAAGAATTTACAAGTGGATTGGTGATCAGAGTCATCTCACGGCTGTGAGCCAGAAGACCTCCGATAAAATAGTATGCCTCTTCACTTAATCTGGACGGATCCTCCGGATCCACGAAAATATTTTTTCCATTTTTAAACAGTGAAAAATGGATATGCATGGCTGAACCGTTTACTTCCCGTCTTGGCTTCGGCATAAATGTCGCATGAAGTCCATGACGTTTGGCTACAGTTCTTACTGCCATCTTAAAGGTTATAACTTCGTCTGCCATCTCACGTGCTTCCCCGTAATGAAGGGCGATCTCATGCTGTGCAGGTGCTGTCTCATGATGAGAGGATTCCACCTCAAATCCCATGTCCTCAAGAGTCAGTACCATGTCACGTCTTGCATTTTCGCCTAAGTCCACCGGACTTACATCCAGATATCCGGCCTTTTCGTGAGAAACCGTTGTAGGCATTCCGTTATCATCAATATGAAACAGGAAAAACTCGCATTCCGGGTCAACATAACAGGTATACCCTGCCTCCTCTGCTGCCTGCGCTGTTTTTTTCAGAATATATCTGGAGCTCATCTCATGCTCTGATCCGTCTGCACGGCGCATATCACAGATCAGTCTTGCAACCTTTCCCTGCTGAGGACGCCATGGAAGAATTGAAAAAGTATTATAATCCGGATACAGGATCAGATCCGGCTCCTTTTCTCCCACAATGCCTGCAATATGAGAGCCATATACAACGCACTGGTTATCCAGGGCTCTTGGAAGCTCTCTTGCTGTGATCGCAATATTTTTCAGAGTTCCAAACATATCTGTAAACTGGAGGCGGATGAACTCTACGTCTTCCTCCTCTGCCATTGCAAGAATCTCTTCTCTGGTATAATTCCCCATAGTATTCTCTCCTTTATTTCCTCATCACACAAAATAATTACCCTCAAAATCAGAAAAAGGGTGCACTTCAGAGAGCTTCCGCTCCTGAAGAACACCCTTGTTCATGGACGTAATTATAGCAATCGGTCAATTCTTTGTCAACCATTTTTTAAAAGGGGCAAAAGTTCAAAAGCTTTATCGCGGAAACACGAACAGTTTTTTTGACCTTTTGCCCCTGGTATCTGTTATTTTACTGTAAATATGAATAGCTCATCAGTGATTCGTCCACTGCTTTCGCAGCCTCACGTCCCTCATGGATCGCCCATACGACAAGGGACTGTCCACGATGCATATCACCTGCTGTGAACACACGATCTACGCTTGTTGCATACTGCTCCGGTTTTGTTTCCACATTGGTTCTTGGTGTAAGCGCTACACGGAAAGCATCTGTCACATATTTCTCGCTGCCAAGGAAGCCTGCCGCAATAAGGACCACATCTGCAGGGATCACTTCCTCACTGCCCTCAACCGGTACCATATTGAATCTTCCGGTCTTTTCATCCTTTACGCTTTTCAGTTTTACGATCTTGGCCTTGCAGACATTTCCTTTTTTGTCCTTGATAAACTCAGTAACGGTTGTCTGATAGATCCGAGGATCATGGCCGAATACTGCAATAGCCTCTTCCTGGCCGTAATCGGTTTTCAGGACCTTCGGCCACTCCGGCCATGGATTGGAAGGAGTTCTTGCTGCAGGAGGCTGCGGCATCATCTCAAGCTGTGTTACAGATTTCGCCCCCAGACGGATGGATGTTCCCACACAGTCATTACCAGTATCACCACCGCCAATGACCAAAACATTTTTGCCCTTTGCAAGCTCATATGGGAATTTTGCAAAATCTGTATCCAGAAGACTTTTTGTTACCTGCTTCAGGAAATCCACTGCAAAGTAAATTCCCTTGGCATCTCTTCCTGGAACCTTGATATCTCTCGGATGAGAAGCTCCACAGCAGAGAAGGACACGGTCATAATCCTTCAGAAGCTGTTCTGCAGTGATGTCAACACCAACATTGATATTGGTAACAAATTTCACGCCTTCCTCTTCCATCAGCTTCAGTCTGCGGTCAATGACCTTTTTCTCCAGCTTCATGTTCGGAATGCCGTAGCGGAGAAGTCCTCCGATACGGTCGTTTCTCTCAAATACGGTTACGCTGTGGCCACGGCGGTTCAGCTGCTGTGCTGCTGCCAGTCCGGAAGGACCACTTCCGATGACTGCGATCGTCTTTCCTGTGCGGACAGGCGGGATCTGCGGTTTTACCCATCCTTCTGCATAGGCTGTCTCAATGATCGCTTTCTCATTCTCCTTTGTGCTGACCGGATCTCCGTTCAGGTTACAGGTACATGCAGCTTCGCAAAGTGCTGGACACACTCTGGATGTAAACTCCGGAAAGCTGTGTGTCTTGTTTAAACGAAGGAATGCCTGCTTCCAGTTTCCTGTGTACACAAGATCATTTGTCTCAGGAACCAGGTTGTGCAGCGGGCAGCCAGAAGCCATTCCGCCGATCATCATACCTGACTGGCAGAAGGGGACGCCGCAGGCCATGCAGCGTGCTCCCTGAAGTTTCTGTTTTTCTTTATTTAATGGAATACGAAATTCGTTGAAATTCTGAATACGTTCCTTTGGCGGCAGAACCTTTGCCGTTTCTCTTTCATAATCTAAAAATCCAGTTGGCTTTCCCATTTCCTCATCCTCCTTAATGTTTCACGCCGATGCTCTCATAGAACGCTTCCATCTGTGCCTGCTGGCTGGTCAGACCTTTTTCTTCCAGCTTTGCACTTAATGTGATCATTCTCTTGTACTCATCCGGAATGAGTTTTTTGAAGTGAGGCAGATAGGAATCAAAATCAGCCAGCACCTTCTTACCGATCTCAGAGCCTGTTGCTTCCACATGAGCCTCGATAAGATCACGAAGCTCTTTTTTATCATATTTATTATCCACTTTTTCAATGGAGATCATTGCTTTATTGAGGTTCTTGTAAAGAACATTATCCACATCAAGGACATAAGCGATACCGCCGCTCATACCTGCTGCAAAGTTCTTTCCTGTTTTTCCAAGAACTACCACACGGCCGCCTGTCATGTACTCGCAGCCATGCTCGCCAACACCCTCAACAACTGCAACCGCACCGGAGTTACGTACTGCAAAACGCTCACCGGCAACACCGTTGATAAATGCAGTTCCGCTGGTCGCACCATAGAGTGCCACGTTTCCGACGATGATGTTCTCTTCAGCCTTGTATCCGGCCTTCTCTGGAACCTTAACGATCAGCTTTCCACCGGAAAGGCCTTTTCCGAAGTAGTCGTTGCTGTCACCGGTCAGTTTCAATGTCAGTCCTTTCGGAATAAAGGCACCGAAGCTCTGTCCGCCTGCACCTGTACAGTTTACAGTTACCGTATCCTCCGGAAGTCCATCCTTATGATTTCTTGTGATCTCAGATCCGAGGATGGTACCAAATGCACGGTCTGTATTGGTAACATTTACATCAACAGAAACTTTCTCACCCTTCTGGATCGCCGGTGCACATTTCTTGACCAGAACTTTTTCATCCAGAGTTTTCTCAAGATTGAAATTGTATACAGCCTTCGGATCAAAGGTTACTTTGCCCTTTCCTGCATATGGGTTATTCAAGATGGCACTTAAGTCAACCTTACCCTTATGCGGCTCCTGCACACTGTCAGAAACTGTAAGAAGGTCTGTACGACCTACCATCTCATCGATGGTGGCAACACCAAGGCGTGCCATGTACTCTCTCAGCTCCTGTGCAATAAAGCGCATGAAGTTCTCCACATACTCCGGTTTTCCGCGGAATCTCTTACGCAGCTCCGGGTTCTGTGTAGCCACACCTACCGGGCAGGTATCCAGATTGCAGACTCTCATCATCACGCAGCCCATCGTTACAAGCGGCGCTGTTGCAAAACCGAATTCCTCTGCACCGAGAAGTGCTGCAATGGCAACGTCACGGCCGCTCATCAGCTTACCGTCTGTCTCGATACGTACACGGTTACGAAGTCCGTTCATGATCAGCGTCTGGTGTGTTTCTGCAAGTCCAAGCTCCCATGGAAGTCCTGCATTATGGATAGAGCTTCTTGGCGCTGCTCCTGTACCTCCGTCATATCCGGAGATCAGAACAGTCTGTGCACCGGCCTTTGCAACACCGGCTGCAACCGTACCAACACCCGCCTCAGAAACCAGCTTTACGGAAATATCCGCATATTTATTGGCGTTTTTCAGGTCATAGATCAATTCTGCCAGATCCTCGATAGAATAGATATCATGATGTGGCGGCGGAGAGATCAGGCTGACTCCCGGTGTGGAATGACGGGTTTTTGCGATCCACGGATATACCTTCTTTGCAGGAAGATGTCCGCCCTCACCCGGCTTTGCACCCTGTGCCATCTTGATCTGGATCTCTCTTGCGGAAACCAAATAACGGCTAGTAACGCCGAAACGTCCGCTGGCTACCTGTTTGATCGCAGAGCAGCGGTCATTGTCTGTTCCTGCTGAATCCAGACGCTCATCACTTTCACCACCCTCACCGGTATTGGATTTTCCATGGAGATGGTTCATGGCAATAGCCAGTGTCTCATGTGCTTCCTGGGAAATAGAACCGTAGGACATGGCACCTGTCTTAAATCGTTTTACAATATCCTCAACACTCTCAACCTGGTCAATCGGAATAGGCTCCTTGGCAAACTTAAAGTCCAGAAGACCTCTTAAGTTTCCATGACCCTCGTCATCTACCAGCTTTGTATATTCCTTGAACATCTCATAGCTGCCCTGTTTTGTGGACTGCTGGAGAAGATGAATGGTACGCGGGTTATATTTGTGCTCCTCACCCTGGCTTCTCATCTTATGGGCACCTACGCTGTCCAGAGTAAGATCTGTGGCAAGTCCAAGGGGATCAAATGCCTCAGAATGAAGTTTTTCTACATTATCCTCGATATCTTCCAATGTGATTCCGCCTACACGACTTACGGTTCCTGTAAAGTAACGATCGATCACATCCTGGGAAATTCCGATTGCCTCAAAGATCTGCGATCCCTGATAGGACTGGATAGTGGAAATACCCATCTTGGAAGCGATCTTTACGATACCGCTGATCACCGCATGATTGTAATCATCAACGGCTGCGTAATAGTCCTTATCCAGCATATGTGTATCGATCAGCTCATGGATCGTATCCAGTGCCAGATACGGATTGACTGCACTTGCACCATATCCGAGGAGTGTTGCGAAATGATGTACCTCTCTCGGCTCACCGGACTCCAGGATCAGGGCAAGGGAAGTGCTCTTCTTTGTTTTTACAAGATGCTGATGTACTGCGGAAACCGCCAGCAGGGACGGGATCGGCATATGGTTCTCATCCACACCGCGGTCAGAAAGGACCAGGATGTTTGCGCCCTCACGGAAGGCTTTGTCTACCTCTACGAACAGACGGTCAATGGCACGTTCAAGCTTTGTGCTCTTATAATATAATGTAGAAAGTGTTACAACCTTGAAGCCGTCCTTTTTCATATTCTTGATCTTCAGCATATCGGTGTTGGTCAGAATCGGATTGTTGATCTTCAGCACCTGACAGTTCTCCGGCTTCTGGATCAGAAGATTTCCGTCTTTTCCTACATATACACTTGTAGAAGTAACGATCTCCTCACGGATCGCATCGATCGGCGGGTTTGTTACCTGTGCAAAAAGCTGCTTGAAGTAATCGAACAGCGGATAATGTTCCTTGGAAAATACTGCAAGGGGAGTATCATGTCCCATGGCTCCGATGCTTTCTGCGCCGTTTAATGCCATGTTTCGGATCGAAGTACGGTACTGCTCATAAGTATATCCGAAGGCTTTCTGAAGGCGCGCTCTCTCCTCCGGAGTGTATTCGACAACTCTCTGATTCGGGATCTTGATATCACGAAGCTGTACCAGATTGCTGTCCAGCCACTCACCATAAGGCTGTTTTTTCGCATATTTTTCTTTGAGCTCATTGTCATCAATGACACGACCCTGAACGGTATCAACCAGAAGCATTTTTCCCGGATGAAGACGTTCTTTTAATACGATTTTCTCCTCATCCACAGGAAGAACACCAACCTCGGAGGAAAGGATCATATAGCCATCCGATGTGATATAGTATCTGGATGGACGAAGACCGTTTCTGTCAAGAACCGCTCCCATCACATCACCATCTGAGAACAGAATGGACGCAGGGCCGTCCCATGGCTCCATCATAGTCGCATAGTACTGATAAAAATCTCTCTTCTCCTGAGAAATCGTATCGTTGTTTGCCCATGGCTCCGGAATCGTGATCATCACTGCAAGTGGAAGATCCATTCCACTCATAACCAGGAATTCCAGGGTATTGTCAAGCATTGCAGAATCAGAACCATTGCGGTTAACTACAGGAAGGACCTTGTGAAGCTCATCCTTCAGATACGGAGACTCCATGTTTTCCTCACGTGCAAGCATCTTATCGGCGTTTCCGCGGATCGTGTTGATCTCACCGTTATGTACGATGAAACGGTTCGGATGTGCTCTCTCCCAACTTGGATTCGTGTTGGTACTGAAACGGGAATGTACCACTGCAATGGCAGACTCGTAATCCTGGCTCTGAAGATCGCCAAAGAAGGTACGGAGCTGTCCTACCAGGAACATACCTTTGTATACGATGGTACGGCTGTTCATGGAAACTACGTAAGTATTATCATTACTCTGTTCAAATTCACGACGTGCGATGTAAAGCATACGGTCAAAGGCAAGACCTTTTTCCACATCCTCCGGTTTTTTAACAAATGCCTGCATAATGCACGGCATGCACTCTTTCGCTTTATGACCAAGAACCTCCGGGAAGACCGGTACTGTACGCCATCCAAGAAGTTCCAGGCCCTCTTTTTCCACGATGATCTCGAACATCTTCTTTGCCTGGGCACGTTTGATCTCCTGCTGTGGGAAAAAGAGCTGGGCTACACCGTATTCTCTCTCTCCGCCGATATCAAAGCCTTCTTTTTTACAGACCTTCTTAAAAAATTTGTGGGAGATCTGAAGAAGGATACCGACACCATCACCGGTTTTTCCTTCTGCATCCTTACCAGCACGATGCTCAAGATTCTCTACGATCTTAAGAGCATTGACAACTGTATCATGTGTTTTCTTTCCTTTTATATTAACAACGGCTCCGATACCGCAGTTATCATGTTCAAATTCAGGGCGGTAGAGGCCCTGCTGCTGATTTGCTACTTCTCTCATTTTTCTCATCCTTTCATTGCAGCTTCTTCTGCCGTCTTTTTATCAACTGCCGCCTGCACAAATCCACGGAACAGTGGATGTGCATGGTTTGGCCTGGATTTAAATTCCGGATGTCCCTGTGTTCCCACAAAGAACGGATGTCCGGCAATTTCGATCATCTCAACAATGTGAGCATCCGGGGATGTTCCTACAATGGACATTCCCTTTTCGTCCAGTTCCTTACGGAATGCGTTGTTTACCTCATAACGATGTCTATGACGTTCCTGGATCTCTTTCTTTCCAAAAAGCTCATAGGATCTGGAGCCTTCTGCAAGCACACACGGATAGCTCCCAAGACGAAGAGTTCCTCCAAGATCTTCCACATCCTCCTGATCCGGCATCAGGGCAATAACCGGATGTGTTGTTTCCGGTGCCAGCTCAATACTGTTGGCATCTTCATATCCAAGCACATGGCGGGCAAATTCCACAATAGCCATCTGCATTCCCAGGCAGATTCCAAGGTATGGGATCTTATGAACTCTTGCATACTGTGCCGCAAGGATCATTCCTTCTGTACCACGGTTTCCGAATCCTCCCGGAACCAGGATTCCATCTACAGAATGGAGAGTCTGATCCAAATTTTTTTCATTGAGTTCTTCGGAGTCCACCCAGGTGATATCAACCTTTGCACGGCAAGAGATCCCGCCATGCTTCAGCGCTTCCACAACACTCAAGTATGCATCATGAAGCTGTGTATATTTACCAACCATGGCGATTTTCACAGTTTTATCCGGGTGGCGGAGATTTTCTACCATATTTTCCCAGTCTGTAAGATCTGGTTTGCGATTCTCCAGTCTTAAGCTCTGCAGTACTACGTCTGCAAGCTTTTCTCTCTCCATTGCAAGAGGAGCTTCATATAAATATTCCACATCCAGATTCTGAAGCACATTGCTTACAGGCACATTACAGAACAGGGCGATTTTTCCACGGATATCCTCGGTAAGAGGATACTCACTTCTGCATACCAGGACATCCGGCTGGATTCCCATTCCCTGAAGCTCTTTTACACTGGCCTGGGTCGGTTTGGTCTTCATCTCTCCGGAAGCACGGAGATACGGGATCAGAGTTACATGGATAAGGATCGCATTGTCATGTCCCACATCATGCTGGAACTGACGAATGGATTCCAGGAACGGCTGGCTCTCAATATCACCGACTGTACCACCAACCTCGATGATGGCAATTCTGTCTTCGTCTGCGGATTTTGCTCTGTAAAAACGGCTCTTGATCTCATTGGTAATATGCGGGATCACCTGAACGGTACCTCCGCCGAAATCACCATGACGCTCTTTCTGAAGAACAGACCAGTAAATCTTACCGGTTGTCACATTGGAATTTTTGTCAAGGCTTTCATCAATGAAACGCTCATAATGTCCAAGGTCAAGGTCAGTCTCTGTACCGTCATCCGTTACAAAAACCTCTCCATGCTGAATGGGATTCATAGTTCCCGGGTCAATATTAATGTAGGGATCAAATTTCTGCATGGTCACCTGATACCCTCTGGCTTTCAGAAGGCGCCCAAGAGACGCTGCGGTAATTCCTTTTCCCAGACCGGAAACAACTCCACCTGTTACAAAAACATACTTTACTGCCATCTTCGATTTCCTCCTCCATTTTGTGTCCCACAACAAAAAGGCGTCCGGAACAGATTCCAAGGGGTGAGAATTCCCCTGTGGTATCCGTTCCTGACGCCTTTGTCAGTTATCTTTCATATAAAATATGGTTTACTATAAACTATTTTTTTTTATTTGTCAATAACTGATTTTTCATATAGTCTGCGGAATTTCTTCCTATGAAATGGATGCAAAGAAAAAACAGACGCCTGCTGAGGATTTCAAACTGATCTCCTGTCTCTGCAGTCACGTCTGCCTTTTCTTTTTATGTCTTTCATATCTTGTCTGTCTCTGCACTGTCTGTCAGGCAACTGCATATTTCTGAAGGAAACGATCAAACTCATGATCCTCGCCATGACAGGTTACTGTAAGAACTCTGGTCAGATCCATGCTGAGGATTCCAAGAATAGATTTTGCATCAATTAAAATTCTGTTATATGAAATATCTACATCAAAATCACATTTACTTGCAGCCTTAACAAATTCTTTAACATCCTCTGTCGCATTCAATCTAATTTTTTTAGACATAAATATCATCCTCTCTTTTATCTCGGCAAAAAACCGGCCTTTTTTCGGCCTTGCTGTTTTCCTGTATATTCCAGACCAGCGACCTTTTTCATCTGGCTGTTCCACATTATGTCTCATGTTGTCAGATTTGTCAAGTTGATGTTTTTTATCGTTTTTAAGAGTCTTTCTATAAAAACCCGGATTTTATATGACAAAATCCGGGTTTTTTATATATTTATTGTGCAGTTTTTACATTTTCGTTTTTCAATCCATTATTTTTTACTGTGAGATTAATTCCACATAGTTCATTAATCCTGTTTGATTTCTGCCGGTATTTCCATCGGATAATTGCCATCAAAACATGCTTTACACAGCGGAAGTCCACCTGCCATGCCTTCCAGATAATCGATCTGCATATAACCCAGGGAGTCTGCACCGATCATCTTACGGATTTCTTCCGTGCTGTGCTGTGCTGCGATGAGCTGGTCATTGGACGGCACATCGGTACCAAAATAACAGGGATGTAAAAATGGCGGGGAGCTGATACGTACATGGACTTCTTTTGCTCCTGCTTCTTTCAGCATGTGGATCAGATTGGCAATGGTAGTTCCGCGGACAATGGAATCATCCACCAGAACGATTCTCTTCCCCTTCACCACAGATTCCAGAACGCTCAGCTTCAGATGGACACTGGACTCTCTCTCCTGCTGTGTAGGCTTGATAAAAGTTCTTCCAATGTAACTGTTTTTATAGAACGCAAAGCCAAACGGGATTCCGGATTCCTCAGAATAGCCTTTTGCTGCCGGAAGTCCGGATTCCGGTACACCGGTCACCAGGTCCGCTTCTACCGGATAGGATTTTGCAAGAGATTTTCCTCCACGGATCCTTGCATCATAGATTTTCACGCCATCCATGGTGCTGTCCAGTCTTGCAAAATAAATATATTCAAAAACACAATGAGCATGCTTTTTCTTCTCAGTCAGTTTACTGGATTTCAGTCCGTTCTTGGTGATCGTGACGATCTCACCCGGTTCAATATCACGGATAAATTCCGCTCCTACAGATGTCAGCGCGCAGCTTTCAGATGCAAGGACATAGGCATTATCTCTTTTTCCAAGACAGAGGGGTTTCAGTCCGTAAGGATCACGGGCACCGATCAGCTTCCGGGGGCTCATGATCACAAGAGCATATCCTCCGCGGATCTTCTCTACGGTTTTATGTACTGCTTCCTCTACAGTGGCAGAATGCACACGTTCTCTTGCGATATGGAACGCGATAACCTCTGAGTCGGTAGTTGTATGGAAAATTGCGCCTGTCTGGATCAGCTCCCATTTCAGAGCTTCTGTATTAACCAGATTTCCGTTGTGCGCAAGTGCCAGACTTCCCTTGATATAAGAAAGTACCAGCGGCTGTGCATTCTCTGCGACAGATTCTCCGGTGGTGGAATAACGAACATGTCCGATTCCGATATCACCATTCATATTATGTACAACATCTTTTCGTAAAACTTCGCTTACCAGTCCGAGATCTTTATGGAACTGTACGTTTCCTCTTTCTCCGTCCGTCCTTGAAACGGCCATTCCGCAGGACTCCTGTCCCCTGTGCTGCAGCGAGGTAAGACCATAATAAATAGATGGTGCAATATTCCCTCCATCCAGATCATAAATCCCGAATACGCCACATTCTTCCTTTACTCCTGACATATTTCCCTCCATCTGTTCTTTCCGTATTGTACATCTTTGTCACTGGTCAAAAAGCTTCTTTTGCCTCGATCACTTATAGCGATCGCTGACTTTTCGACTGTATAACTACGATATCAGATTATAATAAAAGGACAAGATTTGTCAACCCTGCCTATTTTCCGACAGTCCGATCGCCCTGGTCAATTTTTTAGATTTTTTCAAAAAAGCTCTTGACAATATTTTATTTTGGTGTATACTGCAACACATAAAGCAAAGGCGCTTTGGATACGGCAGGTATCTGAAGCGCTTTTTTTGTTTTCCGGTCCGTTTATACCCGGTTCTTCCGGCAACGGTCCTTATAAAATAATTAAAAATTATAATGAATGAGTGAAATCGAAAGGAGTGTACCTATATGGCACAGAGTATCCCTGAAATGTATGGCAGCCTTGTATTCAATGACAAAGTGATGCGAAGCAAACTGCCAAAGGACATGTACAAAGCATTAAAGAAAACAATTGAAAACGGAACTCATCTGGAACTGGACGTTGCAAATTCCGTAGCAGTTGCAATGAAAGAATGGGCTACTGAAAACGGTGCGACACATTACACACACTGGTTCCAGCCGATGACAAACGTAACTGCTGAGAAGCATGACAGCTTCATCTCCCCTACAGGTGACGGACAGGTGATCATGGATTTCTCCGGTAAAGAGCTGGTAAAAGGTGAGCCGGATGCATCCAGCTTCCCGTCAGGCGGACTTCGTGCTACTTTTGAAGCAAGAGGATATACAGCATGGGATCCTACTTCACCTGCATTCATTAAAGATAAAACTCTTTACATTCCTACTGCATTCTGTTCCTACAGCGGAGAGGCACTGGATAAGAAAACTCCTCTTCTTCGTTCCATGGATGTTCTGAACAAAGAAGCGGTTCGTATTCTTCACATCCTTGGAAACAAAGAGGTCCGTCACATCGACACAACCGTAGGACCTGAGCAGGAATATTTCCTGGTTGACAAGGATCTTTACAAGAAGAGAAAAGACCTGATCTTCTGCGGCCGTACTCTTCTGGGCGCTTCTGCACCAAAAGGACAGGAAATGGAAGATCATTACTTCGGAGCCCTGAAGCCTCGCGTTGCTGCTTACATGCATGATCTTGACGAAGAGCTTTGGAAGCTTGGCATTCCAGCCAAAACAAAACATAACGAGGTTGCTCCTGCACAGCACGAACTGGCTCCTGTATTTGATACCACAAATGTTGCTGTTGACCACAACCAGCTGACCATGGAGATCATGAAGAAGGTTGCCGACAAGCACAACATGGTCTGCCTCCTTCACGAGAAACCATTTGAGGGAATCAACGGAAGCGGTAAGCACAACAACTGGTCCATGAGCACAGACACAGGTGTAAACCTTCTTGATCCAGGAAAAACACCGGCAGAAAATACACAGTTCCTGGTATTCCTGGTAGCTGTCATCAAAGCCGTTGACGATTATGCTGATCTTCTCCGCGTATCCGTTGCAAGCGCCGGAAACGATCATCGTCTTGGAGCAAACGAGGCACCGCCTGCGATCGTATCCATCTTCCTTGGAGACGAGCTGACAGACGTACTGAAATCCATTGAAAATGATACCTTCTCCGACAACAAGCATGCAGTACAGATGGATATCGGAGCAAAGGTACTTCCGCACTTCATAAAGGATACCACAGACAGAAACCGTACTTCACCATTTGCATTTACCGGAAACAAATTTGAGTTCCGTATGCTTGGTTCTGCAGCATCTGTCGCAAACCCGAACATCGTACTGAATACCGCTGTTGCAGAGGTTCTTGCAGAATTCAGCGCAGCTCTTAAGGATGTTCCGGAAGAAGAAATGGAAAGCGCAGTACATGCACTTCTTAAGAAGACCATTGAAGAGCATAAACGCATCATCTTTAACGGAAACGGATATACAGACGAATGGGTTGAAGAAGCTGAGAAACGTGGTCTCTACAATCTGAAAACAACTCCGGATGCACTTCCGCATTTCATTGCTGAGAAGAACATTGCGCTGTTTACAAAGCATGGCATTTTTACAAAGGAAGAGCTTTTCTCCCGTTACGAGATCTGGCTTGAGAACTATTACAAGACCATCAACATCGAGTCCAACACTCTGGCTGAGATGATCCAGAAGCAGGTAATTCCTTCTGTATATACATATGTTGAAAAGCTTGCAGATACTGCAGCTGCAAAGAAATCCGTAGTAGCTGATATTTCTGTAGCAAGTGAAGCTGCTCTGATCTCCAAACTGAGTACACTTGCAGACACCATGGCAAAAGATCTGGAAACTCTGAAAGCAGATACAGCAAAAGCTCTTGCTTCTTCTGACGATGTACTTGCATGCTCCAAGGCTTATCAGGAAACTGTTCTGGAAGACATGGAAACTTTAAGAAAATCTGCAGATGAGGCAGAGGCTCTGATCCCGGATGAGTTACTTCCTTATCCGACCTACGACGAGCTGTTATTCTCCATCTGATCACGGATATCAGATAACAATTTCATACGGTAAATACAGGGGATATCCTTTATGAACTCTACTTCATAATTCATTATCGATTTCCTCATCCATTAATCACACGATACAGATATCCCCTGTTTTACATATACTGATTTTGATTTCGTAAAGGCGCGGAAGAGAATTTCCTCTCTCCTGCGCTTTTTCGTTATACTGATACTGGATAAATTCTGTCTGTTTTTTCTGTCCGGTATTACAAAAATTCTTTCTATACATAATAGGAAAGAAAAAAATTGGGAAAGGGAGTGTTACTATGTATTCTTCAGTAAACACAACTTGGGTCCTCGTCGGTGCAGCACTGGTCTTCTTCATGCAGGCTGGATTTGCAATGGTCGAAACAGGATTCACAAGAGCAAAAAACGCAGGAAATATCATCATGAAAAACCTGATGGACTTCTGTATCGGTACACCGGTCTTCTGGCTGGTTGGATTTGGCATCATGTTCGGTGCAGGAAACGGTTTCTTCGGCAAGATCGGCGGAATCGCCTCAGAGGCAAACTACGGAAACGCAATGCTTCCGGATGGAGTTCCTTTCTGGGCATTTCTCATCTTCCAGACTGTATTCTGTGCTACTTCTGCTACCATCGTATCCGGTGCCATGGCAGAGCGTACTAAATTCATCTCCTACTGTATCTATAGTTTACTGATCAGTCTCGTTGTATATCCGGTATCCGGTCACTGGATCTGGGGCGGCGGCTTTATCAGCCAGATGGGATTTCACGATTTCGCAGGTTCCTGTGCCGTTCACATGGTTGGTGGTGTTGCTGCACTGATCGGTGCCATCATCCTCGGACCTCGTATCGGAAAATATTCCAAATCCGGTAAATCCAGAGCAATCCCGGGACATAACCTTACGGTTGGTGCACTTGGTGTATTCATTCTCTGGTTCTGCTGGTTCGGTTTCAACGGTGCATCTACTGTCAGCATGGAAGGCGATGCCATTGTAAGCGCCGGAAAGATCTTCGTAACAACAAACCTTGCAGCTGCTGTTGCTACTGTAACAGTTATGCTGATCACATGGATCCGCTACAAAAAACCGGATGTTTCCATGTCCCTGAACGGTTCTCTTGCAGGACTGGTAGCCATCACAGCAGGCTGTGATACCGTATCTCCTACATCTGCAGCTATCATCGGAATCCTCTCCGGATTCATTGTAGTATTTGGTATTGAATTTGTTGATAAAGTTCTCAAAATTGATGACCCGGTTGGTGCTGTTGGCGTTCACGGTCTTAACGGTGCTTTCGGAACTCTTGCTGTCGGTCTTTTCTCCGACGGTGCAGGTACCGAGTGGAAAGGTCTTCTCACAGGCGGTGGTTTCCATGGCTTCGGTGTTCAGTTTATTGGTATGGTTATCACCATCGCATGGGTTGCTGTTACTATGACAATTATCTTCCAGGTGATCAAACACACCATCGGTCTTCGTGTTTCCGCTGAGGAAGAGATCGCAGGTCTGGATATGAAAGAGCATGGCCTCGCAAGTGCATACGATGGATTCTTTGTACAGGATACCATGACAAAGGCTCCGACTCCAATGGGAACTTCCGTAAAAGCCCCTGTTGTAAAACATGCTCCTTCTGCTCCTGCTGAATCTGTTCCTGAAATTCCTGCAGACGGCGTACACAAACTGACAAAGGTTGTTATCATCACACGTCAGAACAAGCTGGATGAGTTTATGCAGGCTATGAACGAGATCGGCGTAACCGGTATCACTATCACAAACGTTATGGGCTGTGGTGTTCAGAAGGGTGCTCCAACCTACTATCGTGGTGTTGAGGTTGACATGAACCTCCGTCCGAAGGTTAAGATCGAGATCGTTGTAAGTCTTGTACCGGTTCAGAAGGTTATTGATACTGCAAAAGAAGTTCTTCATACCGGTCAGATCGGTGATGGTAAGGTCTTCGTTTACGATATCGAAAACGTTGTCAAGATCCGTACCGGGGAGGAAGGCTTCCTGGCTCTGCAGGATACAGACGCATGATTCTCTTATGAGAGGAACAGATAAAATCTTCTACGCAATATAAACCAAATAAAAGCCAAAAAGCTCCGGAACATTATTCCTTAAATGTTCCGGAGCTTTTCATATCTTTTTTTATTCTCTTCTCAGTCTCGGCAGATTCCACCGGTAATGTGCCGCCAGGTACCGGATCAGGATCACTACTACCGTTCCGATCACCATGGCCGGCACTCCGCCCCACAGCCTGTATATCCAAACACAGGCAATGGCCCCTACAATAGACGCACAGGCATAAATATGGCGCACAAAAATATATGGCGGTACTCCTGCCATCATATCACGGATAAGGCCGCCTCCAACTCCTGTGACAGTCCCAAGAAATACAAGAAAAAATGTTCTTTCCATATACCCCTGGGAAATCCCCTTATCAACCCCCATGACAGTAAACACACCAAGGCCAACCGTATCCATCACCAGCATCACCTTATCATAGATCAGCCGGTTCCCGCCTTCCAAAAGCTCCTGCTTCCAGTACATCACTGCAAATACAATACAGGACGTCACGGTTGCCACAATGGTATACAGCGGATCCTGAAACATTCCCGGCGGCACGATTCCCAGGATAATATCCCTGGTAGCTCCTCCGCCCACTGCAGTCACCACTCCAAGAACGCAAACCCCGAAAATATCCATTCCTCTCTGCGCCCCCACCATAGCTCCGGAAGCAGCAAACGCAATAGTTCCTGCCATCTCCAGCATAAATGTAAACATACTCTGATAATCCATTTCCCCCTCCATGCATATCAAGCCGTATTTTTTCTCACCCTCATATCTGCATCCTGTTTTCCCTGTCTGCACATTTCCACAAGGTGCACATTTCCGCAGGGTGCAAGAAGGAACCCTGCCATACAGGATTCCTTCTCTTATCTTCGTGATCACTATATTTCATATTAACAGAATTTTCTCATTCTGTATATCTTTTCTTTTTGTATCTGACTTCTGCTATTCTGCTTCGATCAGAAATCCTCGCCGTTTCAGCATATCCTGGATCATATCCAGGATTTCCTCGGATTCTGCTTCTACTTTATGATAATGATAATCCGATGTGATATTCTTCAGAGGACTGGACTTGCCGCTTCGGATATCCTCCATAAAATTCTCAACCTGGCGCCTGGAGCTGATATTCAGTTCTGCCTCGATATGCCCGTAAACTCTGTGATTCACCATTACATTGATCACTTTTCCGCCAAGATCCACAATCCCGCAGAGCTCGTTCTCCAGATCCGCATCTGTATGATGCACCTTGAATATCCGGCTCACAGTATGGGGAGCAGTAAAAATATATCCTCTGTTGGTGGAGATCACATCATTCCCCTCCGCGCGTATCAGCGCAATATCCTGCACGATCACCTGTCTGCTGACCTGAAATGTTCTGGCCAAAGCACTTCCTGAGACCGGCCGTTCACTGTTTTTAATTTGATCCATGATCGCTGTCCTGCGTTCTGAACCAGTCATTTAAGTTCCCCTTTCCTGGCTGTGCCTGTACTTTTTGTTCCGATACCTCTCTCCTTCATTCTCGCGATCTCTCCACCCCGGCCCGACATCACCTGCTATGCCTCTGCTTCCGGCAATTCACGCTTCTTTTCTGATATTCGGGGTATTTCCTGTCACAGCACTCGGTATTCTGTAAAATCCTGCATTTTTCAGGAAAGCGGATGAAGATTCTTAAGCGAAATATCAAGGATCGGTGCAGAATGCGTTAATGCACCACTTGATACATAGTCTACACCAACATCCCTGATCTTTGCAATGTTTTCTTTTGTAACATTTCCAGAACATTCAGTTTTGGCTCTTCCGCCGATCAGCTGCACCGCTTCTTTCATCATCTCCGGAGTCATATTATCAAGCATGATGATATCTGCGCCGGCCTCAACAGCTTCTTTTACCTGATCAAGAGTTTCTACCTCAACTTCGATCTTGCGGACAAAAGGAGCGTACTCCTGCGCCATTTTTACAGCATTCGCAACGCTTCCTGCTGCTCCGATGTGATTGTCTTTCAAAAGAACTCCATCTGAAAGATTATATCTGTGGTTCTGTCCGCCGCCTACGCGAACAGCATATTTCTCAAAAATACGCATATTCGGCGTCGTTTTTCTGGTATCCAGCAATGTGATCCCTGTTCCTTCAAGAAGTGACGCAACCGAATGTGTATAGGTTGCGATCCCGCTCATTCTCTGAAGATAATTCAGTGCCACACGCTCGCCGGAAAGAAGCACCCGGATATCTCCTGTAACTTTTCCCATTTTCTGACCTTTTTTTACTTCATCGCCGTCCTTGCAGAACAGCTCCACTTTTGTGTCAGCATCCAGAAGCGTAAATACACGGCTGAAGATTTCCAGTCCCGCAATGATTCCATCCTCTTTACAGATCAGATCTACCTCTCCCGGAACTGCTTCTTTCATAACAGAGTTTGTGGTAACGTCTTCGCTTGAAATATCTTCCTTTAAAGCCTCCAGGATCAGGTGATCTACCTGAAGTGTCATTGTGATCTTATTCATTTTACAATACCTGCTCTTTCTTAATTATCACAGCAGCTCTGTTCTCCAAAGCAAGGCTGCTCCTGTCTTTCATAATACGGATATTTATATTCCGGCTGCATTTATGCCGCACCTGCAGCACTTTTCTTTTCTGCTGAGATTGCTTTGGCTGCACGTTTTGCAAATACAAGGCTCTCCAGCAGGGAATTACTTGCCAGTCTGTTCGCGCCATGTACACCGTTGCAGCTGGTTTCTCCCACTGCATAAAGCTGGTCCATGCTGGTCTTGCTGTCAGAATCCACCCAGATACCGCCCATGAAATAATGCTGAGCAGGAACAACAGGGATGCATTCTTTTGTCACATCATAGCCTTCTTCCAGACACCTCTGATAAATATTCGGAAAATGATTCAGAATCGTATCTTTATCAATATTTTCCATGGAAAGCCATACATGGTCTGTTCCTTCTTTTTTCATTTCTTCCCGGATCGCATTTGTTACTACATCTCTTGGAAGAAGTTCATTGACAAAACGCTCTTTTTTGCTGTTATAAAGTACTGCACCTTCTCCTCGAACCGATTCTGAGATCAGGAATCTGCGGCCCGGTCTCTTGGAATACAGCGTTGTCGGATGGATCTGCACATAATCCAGATGTTCCAGACGCACATTGTGTTTTTTTGCAATATCAAGAGCATCCCCTGTAAGATGCGGATAGTTGGTGGAATGCGCATATCTTCCTCCGATCCCGCCGCTGGCCAGGATCGTATCCTGTGCATAAATCTCTACTGGGATTTCTCCGCCCGGCTGGATCTCTTCCTGGGTTTTCACCGCTTCTTCGGCTTCCATAGCTTCAAGACATGCCCTGTTCGCTTCTGCGGAAACTGCCTTCAGGCCTGTACATTTGCCATTCTCCACAAGAATATCCTGCATGGTAGTATATTCCAGAATTGTTACATTTTCAAGCTTCAGGACCTGCTGGAGCAGTTTTTCGGAAATTTCTTTTCCTGTGATATCCTCATGATAAAGGATCCTCGGTCTGGAATGTGCACCTTCTCTTGTATAGGCAAAATCATCTCCATCCATCTTGAAATCCACGCCATATCCGACAAGGTCATTAATGATGTCTCTGGAGCCTCGGATCATAATGTCTACCGACTCTTTTCTGTTTTCGTAATGTCCTGCCTTCATGGTGTCTTCAAAATAGCTGTCGTAATCGTTTTCATCACGAAGCACACAGATTCCCCCCTGCGCCAGGAAAGAATCACTACTCCTCATATCCTCTTTTGTGATGATCACGATCTTTTTGTCCCGCGGAAGCTTCAAGGCACTGAATATACCTGCAACACCTGTTCCCACGATCACTACGTCTGTTTTAATTCTCATTGCTTTTCGCCTCTCTGTCTTGATTTCTCTTTTCAGCCAACTCAGACAAATCTTTTATACAAATGTGTTTTATTTATTTTGCCAGTTCTAGCATCCGCTCCAGCGGCCTCTTCGCATTTTCACGTGTCTCGTCTGTTACATGAACCTCATTCTCCCCAGTTTTCAGAACGTGGAGAACTTTTTCCAGAAATACTTTTTTCATGTTTTTGCAGACCGGTACGGTTTCTGTGAAGTAGAATTTTTTATCCGGGCATGTAGTTTCCAGCTTGTACTGAACGCCACATTCTGTGCAGATGATAAACTCTTTATTGTCACTTTCCTGTGCATATTTAATGATTCCGGATGTGCTTCCGATGTAATCAGCCTGTTTCAGAACTGTCTGAGGACATTCCGGATGTGCCAGAACCAGTGCATCCGGGTGCGCTTCTTTTGCTGCTTTTACTTCTTCCGGATCCATAAATTCATGGACAATACAGAAACCTTCGTTATAAATAAAGTTCTTCTCAGGAACCTGTTCTGCAATAAAATGTGCAAGATTTCTGTCCGGGATAAAAAAGATGTTTTTGTTCGGAAGCGCTTTTACGATCTTTACTGCATTTGCGGAAGTAACACATACATCAGAAAGCTCCTTCAATGCTGCTGTGGAATTAATGTAACAGACAACTGCCACATCGTCATATTCCTCTCGCACCTTGCGGATGCCTTCTTCTGTTGCCATATGAGCCATCGGACAGTCTGCATCCATGGCAGGCATCAGAACAGTTTTATCCGGACTTAAGATCTTGGCGCTCTCTCCCATAAAGCCTACCCCACAGAACACGATCGTCTTCTCTTTCGCACTGGCTGCGATCTTGCTGAGATAAAAGGAATCTCCTATATAGTCAGCTACATCCTGCACTTCAGGACGCACGTAGTAGTGTGCAAGGATGATGGCATCTTTTTCTTTTTTTAATTTCTGGATTTCTTCTGCAACTGTCATTATCTTTCACCTTTCCTGCAGGATTTCTTTTTTGAATTCCTGCTTTTGCTTTCTAGTACAGCGAATATTAAGTAACCGCCATATTGACTTGTCTGATTTTTCATCTGCTGCGTCAATATAGCAGAAACTTAATTTTCGCTGTACTAGTCTTTATTATGCAGATACTTCTGATCTGCTTTTTATTATCATGTAACTTTTTTCAAAACATCTTACACATAATACCACAGTCCTTTACATGTGACAAGACAGTTGTTTGATATATGTAAAGTTTTTTTGTAAAGAAAGACATCAAAAAACACGGTTTCCACAATGAAACTTTCATCCTGGAAACCGTGTTTCTGCACACATTCATTATTTTATCAGTCTTATTCACCGTTCTGCGTACTGTCAGCTGCTCATTTATTACAGTTTTCTTTCTGATCTGCCGCAATCACCCGATCATTTCCCCAGCAGTTCTCTCTCAATCCGCTCTCTTGCTTCCGGGGCCTGCTTATCCATCTTTTCCGGAAAACCAAACATGGAAACGCAGGCAATGTTATCGCCGCCGGCTTTCGGTGCATCCGGTTTCAGCTGCTTGCTGGCAAAATCCATTTCTCTCAATGTTTCAAAAATACCATCAAAATCCACATCACCCTCACCCATTGCAAGATGCTGATGCACCGTCACATCCGCTTTTCCACGGCCATTCAGCCACGGCGGATTTAAAATGTATCTGCAGTCCATGGTCTGGTTAAAGGTATCCGCAAAAAGTACATGGGTCAGTTCATCTCCCGCATATTTCAGCATGGACCGCACATCTCCTTTGCCCTCATCGTAGAAGAAGCCGTGAGGAGAAGAATACACATAACCAAGATTTGGAGAACGGAAGGATTTCACCATATCACAGGTCTCATTATTCAGCTCACAGAAATCATAAGGATGAGACTGGATCTCCACACGGATACCCTCACGCTCGATCAGCGGAAGCAATTCCTCCATGGATCTAAACCACATTCCATTGCAGATCTCCTGCTGGTTCGGATCACCCGAAAGCTCTGTATTGATAACCTTCACTCCCATATCTCCGGCGATCTGGATCATCCGTTTCCAGTTTGCAACTGCAAACTGTCTCTGTTCCTCCGTCGGACCAGACCAGCGATACACCACGATAAAGGACGAAATCTCAACGCCAGTCTCTTTAAGAGCCTGTCTGTATTCCTGTTCACATTCTTTTGAAAACAACGGATGCTTATAGAACGGATTGATTCTCGGATGCGGAGACTGTTCAATATATTTATATCCCCAGTCCGCCACCTGATGGACCATACGGTTGATATCCATCTGTTTCGCAAGAACATCTACGTCAAATGCGATCTTCATGATGCATTCCCTCCTTTTTCCTCTTCTTTATTCCGGATATAATCCAGAATCAGGCTGGCCGCTCCGGCTACACCTGTTTTGGATACATTGATCACCATATCGTAATAATGGGGATCGTCTCTGCGGATTCCGGTAAACTTCTCATAGTATTCATTTCGGATCTGATCACGTTTCTTCAGTTCTCCAAGAGACTGGCCTTTATAATATTCCTGGCCCTCTTTTTCCCGGTAAGCATCATCTGCATAAACGAAAAAGCTGTATGTATGCGGCTCTCCACGAAGCACATAGTTGGCACATCTTCCCAGGAATACACCTGGTCTTCTCTCAGAAAGCTCACGGATGATCCGGCTCTGCACCTCAAACATCTGAACACCTGTATAATCTGCTGCCGCACCTGCCGATGAATGTCCATACGGGGAAAATGTAAGCTCAGAATCCTCATAATTGTAGGAATCCAGATACTGCCTTACACTTTCCAGATCTGCTTTTTCCATACCGAACTTTTCTGCCATAAGACAGATGATCTGGCGATCATAAACCTTGCAGTCCAGTGCTTTTGCAACACCCTCGGCAATCTTTCTTCCACTGCTGCCATACAGTCTTCCAATTGCCACGTTGATCCGGTTTCCGGAAGCTTCCGGTAACGGCATGGACTGGATCTCGCCCGGCACAGAGACGCTTTCCTCTCCCGATTCTCTCTGGATCAGTTCACGCATCATTTTGTCATAAACTTTGTCCAGCTGGTAGCATGCTGCGATCACAAACATCACTACCCAGATCGCTATCGGAACATACAGATAAAATCCCTTGATCACGCGGATTGCCTCTGCAGACTGCTCTGCCGCTGTCGCCTTTGTTCCGTCAAAGTATGCCGCCGAAAGAATTCCTCCCATAATAGCAGAAGTCAGTCCGGAACCGGCTTTCTGACCCATGCTCATAGATGAGAACATCAGACCCTCCACACGCTTGCCTGTTTTCCACTGGCCATACTCAATAGCATCGCTTGGAAGAGAATACTGCACACCATAGAATGGGGCGATTCCGATACCTCTCATGATACAGGTTACAACACCAAGCGAAACACTGGTAATATTCATCAGGAACAGAAGCTGTCCTGCAACGCCCAGGATGCAGCCGACACAGATGAGATTTCTTTTTCCATAGCGGGGAAGCACCTTCGGCAAAAGGGCAATTCCTGCCACAGTTGCCAGTTTCTCAGCTGCGGAAAGAGGCATGACGAGGTCTACATTTCCGAGTACATACTGGCAGTAATAGGTAAGGTCCGTTCCGATAATGATCTGATATGCGGTATAAAAGATCATCAGCCCCAGAGCGATAAGGAAATACCGGTTGGTAACGGTTGCTTTAAATGCTTCCACAAAAGGAATATCTTCCTTTTCCTGTTTTGCTGCAGAAACACGCTCTGTACAGACCATATAAGTATTCACAAGTACACCGACAGAAATGATCGCATAGCCGGCAGTTACCAGGATCCAGGCCATCTGCTGATTGCCGGTAATATTCGCTACGATATTGATCAGCGGCAGTGTGAACGCAGTAATGATCATACTTGCTGTGATCGACAATACCATGCGGATGTTACAGATCACATCACGTTCACGACGGTCACGGCTCATCAGAGATCCCAGTGCATGGAATGGCTGGCTGATAGCAGTGTATACAACCGTATTCATGATATTATAGGTAACAAAAGCATAGATGATCTTTCCCATATTTCCCATTGGCGGCATAGTGAACAAAAGCACCGCTGCCAGCGCATAAGGAACCGCAAGTCTTAAGATCCAGATTCTGGCTTTTCCATACTTGGAATGAGTCCGGTCGATAATAGTTCCCATCAGCACATCGGAAAATCCATCAAAAACACGGGACAAAAGCATGATCATTCCTACCGCACCTGCTGATATTCCAACAACGTTGGTATAAAAATAGATCAGCAGAGTTGTAGTCATGGTATACATCAAGGTCAGTGCCGGATCACCAAAACAGTATGCCAGCTTTTCCGACAACGGAACCTTGATGAATTCATTCAAGTCTTTCCCCTTCTGCTTGTAATTCAACAATTCAGGGATTCCCTTACCAGCCATAGTATCTACCTCCTATCGGTTTAAGGTCGGACCTTTCTGAATGAATTATCCGAAATATTTCTGCACAAAGTCTCTGGTAACTTCCGCAGCCTTTTTCACGTTGTCCTCATGGCTCATTGCATAGTACTCCGGACGGAACTCTTCGATGGTGCAAACGCCATCAAAACCAATCTCCTTCAGTGCAGCTGCGATTCCTGCATGATCTACAACACCCTCACCCGGCCACAGTCTCTTGTCGTCTCCGCAGGAGCCAAGCGGAAGATCCTCACAGTCATTTAAATGGTATGCAAAAATCTTCTTGCCATCAGCAGCTCTCAGGTCCTCAAGGCGGGAGCACATCTCATGGAAATGGAAGGTATCCACGGTAACGCCTACATTATCTCTGTCTACTGCTTTTACCACATCATAGGCTGTTCCAAACTGGTTGATGGAGCAGTTCGGTGCACCACAGAACTCCAAGGAGATCTTCATATCCGCGCCAACCTTATCGGAAAGATAACGAAGACGTGCAACTGCTTCTTCTTTGATCTCACTGACAGATTTGTCTTTTACATCAAAGCTTGGAACGGTGATCAGCATTTTCATTCCGATCGCTTTGGAAACCTTCAGGATAAAATCAACTTCTTCGTCAATCTCTTTTTCCCCTGCCTCATCTCTCTGGTTAAAGAAGATCAGAGTGTTGTATGCCCATGGTTTCAGATGATGATTCTTAAACCAGTCTGCAAGTTCTTCCAGTGTATGCTCTTTGAGATAGTCCTTTACGCAGTCAAAGCGGATCTCAATATAATCAAAACCATATTTCTCGCACATCTCCAGGTCTGCCATAAGAGACTGTCCTTTACATTCCAGTGCAGTTGCTTCATTAAATCCTAATTTCATCTTCAATACCCTCCATATGTTTTTACTTTTCAGCCAATTTTTCCGGTTAATCTCACCGGCAGGTTTTCCACTGCAGTTTCAACAAAGCCGAAGCGGAATCGGATCCTGCCGGTAACTGCCGCCGCAGACTCATTGGGGAAGTCTGTAGCAATAAGTTGGTATGATAACTCACACTTGATGAGGTGGAGCTCATAAAATATATTTATTTATAAAATTCCGGCTTCTCAACTGCTGAAACGATCTTCTCGATCTGTCCGGTTTCCTGCGCTTTTACAAGAGCATCTGCTGTGATCGCTGCCAGGTATCCATCCCATGCATTCGGTCCTGTGATCACTCCTGCCTCTGCGTTATCAACCCAGTCCTGAACCTCTTTATCATAAGCGTCTTTAAATCTTACGAAGCAGTCTGTGTCAATAGCAGTGGACACTGCCGCATTCTTGCGGATAGACGGATAAGCCGGCTGTGCCATTTTCAGTGCACCGTCCTCACATACAACTTCACAGTTGATGTCATATCCAAACTTGCAGTTTACAAATACTTCTACATCAATGCATACACCTTTTTTAGTACGGAGCATCATGATCTGCGGATCCTTCAGCTCAGAGTGGGAATATTTCGTCACTTTTGGCATTACTACCTGTGCTGATTCATACTCATCATCTACAAGCCAGTGAAGGACATCGATCTCATGGATTGCGGTATCGTGCACAGCCATTGGTGTATTGTAATTGGTACCTACCTCCGGATTTCTGTGTGTACAGTGAAGGATCAGCGGCTCGCCGTATTCTCCGGTTGCAAGTGCTTCCTTGATCTGCTGATATCCCTTGTCATAGCGTCTCATAAATCCAAGCTGGATGAGATGTTTGCCGGCTGCCTCCTCTGCCTTTACTACTTTCAGGCAGTCCTCAGCAGTTGTACATAATGGTTTCTCACAGAAAATCCTCTTGCCGGCCTCGATTGCCTGAAGAAGAGAATCTACATGTGCAAAGCCCGGAGATACGATAAATACTGCATCTACGTTCTCTGCATTGATGAGCTCCTTACTGTCTGCATAGACTTTTGCTCCGCAGATCTCGGCTGCTTTCCTGGCACTTTCCTCAAATACATCGGAAACAGCTACTACTTCTGCTCCCTGAATCTTCTCTGTCAGTCTTCTGATATGATCTCTTCCCATTCCGCCGCATCCGATAACTCCTACTCTTAACATTTTAAATTCCTCCGTTCATTTTTTATTGTTTTCTGTTTTTGTGTTCTTTTTGATGATGTTATATTATCATTTTGTGCACGTGAACGCAATGTCTTTTTTGTACAAAATATCCATTTTGTTTTTATGCGATTTTCACTATTTGTTACTTTATTCACATATTTTGTTTGTTTTACAGTATTTTTCCGACCTTCGCTCAAATTTCCGCATATATAAAATGACTTACTATGCTTATTACGAACGTTGATCATGTAGCATTTTATTATGTGCACCAGAACGCAACATTTTATTTCCCTTATACCACAGTGGAGTTTATGTAGAATATTGTTGTATTTCAACACATAAAGAGTTATACTTATATGTAGTTTTATTTAAAATACACAAATGCACTTTTCATACTTTATTTAGCCGAACTACAAGGATCAAAGCTTCTCTCAGAAATCCCTGAAACGCATAATACAGGAATGAAGTATCCGGAAATACAGGAAGCTTCCTTAATCCAGATCAATGGGGTATCCGCATCTGAAGCAGCAAACTTCCCTGATTCGGTTAAATTCATACGAAAAACACAGCAGAAAGGACTTATCCCTATGAGCGACTATAATTTAGAGACTAAATGTATCCACTCCGGCTATACCCCATCCAAAGGCGAGCCCTGTGCACTTCCTGTCTATCAGAGCACCACTTACAAATATGACACCACCGACGAAATGGGCCAGTTATTTGATCTGAAGGCAGACGGATATTTTTACACCCGTCTCCAGAACCCGACTAACGATGCCGTAGCCGCAAAGATCGCAGATCTGGAAGGCGGTGTTGCTGCAATCCTGACTTCTTCCGGACAGGCAGCCAACTTCTACGCAGTATTTAATATCTGTGAGGCAGGCGATCACGTTGTTGCCGCTTCTACCATTTACGGAGGAACCTTCAACCTTCTTGCCGTCACCTTCAAGAAACTTGGCATTGACTGCACCTTTGTTGATACCGATGCAACAGAAGAAGAGATCGCTGCCGCATTCAAACCGAACACAAAGGTTCTCTTTGCAGAAACTATCGCCAATCCGGCTCTGGTAGTTCTTGATATCGAGAAATTTGCACACGTTGCACACCAAAACGGCGTGCCTCTTATTGTGGATAACACCTTTGCCACACCGGTAAACTGCCGTCCCTTCGAGTGGGGTGCAGATATCGTTACCCACTCCACCACCAAATATATGGACGGACATGCCGTTCAGGTAGGCGGCGCCATTGTCGACAGCGGTAACTTCGACTGGGATGCCTACGGCCATAAATATCACGGCCTGACAGAGCCGGATGAATCCTATCACGGCGTTATCTATACAAAGCAGTTCGGAAAAAAAGCTTACATCACTAAGGCTACTTCCCAGCTGATGCGTGATTTGGGCTCTATTCCGTCTCCGATGAATTGCTTCCTTCTGAACCTCGGTCTGGAAACGCTTCCGCTGCGTGTTGAACGCCATTGCTCCAACGCCCAGAAGATTGCAGAATACCTGAACGCACACGAAAAGGTTTCTCATGTAAATTACGCAGGACTTCCGGAGGATAAATATCACGCACTGGCTCAGAAATATATGAAGGATGGTCATACCTGCGGCGTTATCTCCTTTGAACTGACCGGTGGCCGTGATGCAGCAGTCCGTTTTATGGACAGTCTGAAGCTTGCCACCATCGCAACTCACGTTGCCGCCTCCATCACTATGGTCCTTCACCCAGCCAGCCATACACATCGCCAGATGAACGACGAGCAGTTGGTTGAAGCAGGAGTTTCTCCTGGAATGATCCGTCTTTCCATCGGTATCGAAAATGTGGATGATATTATCAAAGATCTGGAACAGGCACTGAAAAATGCATAAATAACCAAGTAAAGCGGACATTCGCAATCTGCGTTCAAAAAGGAAGGATACATCTGCTCATGCATGATGTGTCCTTCCTTTAAATCCATTATTCATCTTTTTCCAGCTGTTTGATCAGCTGGTTCACATAGGTTGAAAGCCCCGCCACCAGGACTCCCTGTGTCATGGATGTAAATACTGCCATTGCAATATCCTGTGCATTTTTACAGGAACAGGTAGCAAAAACATAAATTCCGCATATAAGGATTCCTGCACACCCCAATATCAGCGGAATATATTTGTCCTTCACAGCCTGAGCCTCCTTCAGTGCGATCCCCATAAAATACAAAGCGATTGCTGTGATCAGCAATTCCGGTTTAATATAATTCACAAGCGCTTCCATGAATATTCTCAGTATCTCCCCTGCCGCTTTGATTTATTTTATGAATTTCTCCAAGAAATATTTCACAAATTCCCCAAAAATGTAAGCTACGTGTAAGCTATCTGTAAGCTACGCATAAATTTTCATGCGTTCTCAGACTGATTTGTTCTATTTTTCTTTAGACACAAAGAAAGGGGCTGTGAAATAACAGTCATCTACGCAAAAAGAGGACTTTTCGTTCATTTTAAAAGAAAAGTCCTTTTTTAAATTTCATATTCAAATCTTAAGACACATTCTTATAATTCCTAAAATCAGCAAATGTACTGGATAAAAAAGATAATTAAACCACTTATTCTGTTTTCCACGTTCTCCATTATAAGTAAGTGTCAGGCCAAATCCAAGCAAAGCCCATGGTTCTTTGAACATGGAAAGATAGGAAAATGGAATCGCAAGTGCCTGTCGGTCATGAAAAATATAATAGAAATATCCAATCAGCACCGCATGGTGTTCATAATCTAATCCCAGATTCATTGCAGCAAAGCACAATACTGCCACAATGAGAAATGATACGAAATACCATAAAGCTTTCGGCAATGCTGCCATCTTTTCCTTGAGTACATCAATCAGCCAGATCATGGCAAGCACCAAGGCTAACGTAAACATAATATTGTTCCAGTTGGCTTCAAAAAATGTAGCTGTTGTACACATATCAAAAGGAATTTCTGATATTACTCCAAATACAAGAAGTGTAATTAAATACTTCCATTTATTTTTTGTGTGGAAATAGCCTTCCACGAGAAGGAAGATGAATATTGGAAATGCGATTCTTCCTAAAATATCAAAAAAGTCACTCAACCGATTCAATGCTCCTCCATCCAAATTCGGATAGATTAACGCTTTGTTTGTGTGATCGATAAGCATAGATAGAAAAGCAATGTATTTAAGCTGCGCCCCTGAAAATATTTTTATTCTTTCTTTTATATTGTTCATAAAAAATAGTCCTTTTTTTAATTTCTTCAATTACATTCACTTATTGGGTCATCTTTACCCACCCCACTGGATATGGCGAAAAGGAACCGTTGAATAGTAGAAAGCTAAGATTGTGATAACTCTATATTACTATAGTTGTTTTGAAAAAACTATATAAAAGAAGAGTTTATGAAGCATAAAGCTTTAAAGAAAATCGAAGGAGGAAAGTCCACTCAAAGAGTGAATATACAAAAACAAAAGATTAAGGTGCAGAAACTTCATCTGGAATTGTTGGAGAAATTGCAGTAGCATACAGGTTACTGTTCACTCCCGTGTCAATCACTTCGCTGATTGACACGGAGGATGCATGTTTTGGCTTGAATGCATCTCGCCCCATCGCCAAAGGCAATTTAAAATGGCGAGATGCGTTGCTGGTCGCACATCGTGTGAACAGTAACGCATACAGCGAAAACAGAGGCTGAAATGAAGAGCTGGATGCAATTGAAGAAAAAATATGATATCCTAAGTGTAGCAGAAAGATATAATCATGGAGGTATATACACATGTACATTGCAGACAAAAAAAGATACGACACAATGGTTTACAACCGCTGCGGTAAAAGTGGCTTGAAGCTGCCTGTTGTTTCACTTGGACTCTGGCACAATTTTGGTGATACAAGTATCTACGAAAATATGAAGCAGATGTGCTTTACCTCTTTTGACAATGGAATCACTCATTTTGACCTTGCCAATAATTATGGGCCTGCTTATGGCAGTGCAGAACGCAATTTCGGCAAGCTTTTCAGGGAAGAACTTCATCCATACCGAGATGAAATGCTCATCAGCACAAAGGCCGGATTTGATATGTGGGAAGGACCTTATGGCAATTGGGGAAGCCGCAAGTACCTTATTGCAAGCCTGGACCAGAGTCTTAAGCGACTTGGACTTGATTATGTCGATATCTTCTATCATCACAGAATGGATCCTGAGACACCACTTGAGGAGACTATGGGTGCTCTTGACTCTATCGTTCGAAGTGGAAAAGCCCTTTATGTAGGTCTTTCAAATTATGATGGTCCCACACTTAAAAAAGCTACAGAAATCCTAACCGATTTGAAATGTCCTTTCGTAATCAACCAGAACCGTTATTCTATCTTTGACAGAACAATTGAGAATAACGGGCTTAAGGACACTGCCTATGAGCTTGGAAAAGGTATCATAGCTTTCTCTCCTCTCGCACAGGGACTTCTTACGAAGCGCTACCTCAATGGTATCCCTGCTGATAGCAGAATTGCCACTGACGGACGATTCCTTAATGAGACTGCACTTACATCAGAAAAGCTTTCCCAGATTCAGGCACTTAACGAAATTGCTATGGAAAGAGGACAGACGCTTGCCGAGATGGCTCTTAGCTGGATTCTAAAAGATGATAAAGTAACAAGTGTCCTAATTGGAGCTTCAAAACCTGAGCAGATTCTTGATAATATCAAGATAATCGGACATACTGATTTTTCAGATGAAGAACTTAAGAAGATTGATGATATCGTTAATTCTTAATCAATGAAAGGGGCTGTGATCGGCTCTTCTTTTTGTTTCCTTCGCTCTGTTACCTACTTGTTACCTACCTGTTGCCTATCTTACCATTTTCAAGACTTCTCACACTGACTCAAATTACATCTTCTTTTTTACGATCAAAATTAAGAAAAGTACCGCAGCCCTTGGAACTACGGTACTTTCAAGGTTTGTTGACTCTTTAATTAAAAAGGTTTTATTAGAACTTGCCAGCGTCAGCAGCTTCCTGTACGGAAACAGCTACAGCAACTGTCATACCAACCATCGGGTTGTTTCCAGCGCCGATAAGACCCATCATCTCTACGTGAGCCGGTACGGAAGAAGATCCTGCGAACTGAGCGTCAGAATGCATACGTCCAAGTGTATCAGTCATACCGTAGGAAGCAGGACCTGCTGCCATGTTGTCCGGATGAAGTGTACGTCCTGTACCACCGCCGGAAGCAACGGAGAAGTATTTTTTGCCTTTCTCGTTGCACTCTTTTTTGTATGTTCCTGCTACCGGATGCTGGAAACGAGTCGGGTTTGTGGAGTTTCCTGTGATGGAAACGTCAACGCCCTCTTTCCACATGATCGCAACACCTTCCGGAACGCTGTTAGCGCCGTAGCAGTTAACCTTTGCACGAAGTCCCTCAGAATAGGATTTACGGAATACTTCCTTAACCTCGTTCTTATATGGATCATACTCTGTCTCTACATATGTAAAGCCGTTGATACGGGAGATGATCTGAGCAGCATCTTTTCCAAGACCATTCAGGATAACACGAAGAGGTTTTTTACGAACCTTGTTTGCTTTCTCAGCGATACCGATCGCACCCTCAGCTGCTGCAAAAGACTCATGTCCTGCAAGGAAACAGAAGCAGTCTGTCTCTTCCTCAAGGAGCATCTTTCCAAGGTTTCCATGTCCAAGACCTACTTTACGTGTGTCTGCAACGGATCCCGGGATACAGAAAGCCTGAAGGCCTTCTCCGATAGCTGCTGCTGCATCAGCGGCTCTTCTGCAGCCTTTTTTGATCGCGATAGCTGCACCTACTGTGTAAGCCCAGCAAGCGTTCTCGAAGCAGATCGGCTGAATGCCTTTGATCTGATCGTAAACGTTCAGTCCTGCGTCTTTAGTGATTTTCTCAGCTTCTTCGATAGAAGCGATTCCATAGCTGTTTAAAACAGAATTGATCTTGTCAATTCGTCTCTCATATGATTCAAATAAAGCCATTTCCTGTAACCTCCTGATATTTTCACCTTACGAAGTGTAATTACTCTTTTCTTGGGTCGATGATCTTAACAGCATCTGCAACACGGCCGTACTGACCTTTTGCTTTCTCCCATGCTGTGTTCGGGTCATCACCTTTCTTAATGAAGTCAGTCATTTTTCCAAGGCTTACGAACTGATATCCGATGATCTCATCGTTCTCATCAAGAGCGATACCTGTAACATAACCCTCAGCCATCTCAAGGTAACGAGGTCCTTTTTTCAGAGTTCCATACATTGTACCAACCTGAGAACGAAGTCCTTTTCCAAGGTCCTCAAGACCAGCGCCTACTGCAAGTCCGTCCTCGGAGAATGCAGACTGGGAACGTCCGTAAACGATCTGAAGGAAAAGCTCTCTCATAGCTGTATTGATTGCATCACATACAAGGTCTGTGTTCAGCGCCTCCATAACGGTAAGTCCTGGAAGGATCTCAGAAGCCATAGCTGCAGAATGAGTCATTCCTGAACATCCGATTGTCTCAACAAGTGCCTCCTGGATGATTCCCTCTTTAACGTTAAGGGAAAGCTTGCAAGCACCCTGCTGCGGAGCACACCAGCCAACACCGTGTGTAAATCCGGAGATATCCTTTACTTCTTTTGCCTGAACCCATTTTGCTTCTTCCGGGATCGGAGCGGCACCATGATGTACGCCCTGTGCCACTGGACACATTTCTTCTACTTCGCGTGAATAAATCATTTTAAAACTCCTTTCAAGTATAGATTGACCGATGTTATTGAGAAAAAAAGTTCGATAACACCCTATCGCTATTTTCTCACAAAACCTTTGTTTCGTCCAGTCATATTTAATAAAATTTTGCCATAAAACGCATAATATTGGTAGTTATTCCGGCAGTATTGCATGCCTAACTGTCAAATATTTCTGGCAACTGCTGTATGTATGTGATAATATATTAGCAAGTTTAACCTTGGAGGTATATTTTTCATGAATGCATCTGTGGATTCTGTTTTTCCAGAAAAATACCGCATTCTCAGCGGAAGCGCTCTGAAGATGATCGCGGTCATCACCATGCTGATCGATCATATCGGAGCTGTGCTGCTCAGTATGTATCAGCCCGCACAGAAAATCCTGTTTACACTTTTCGGCAGAGAATATACTGTATATCTTATTTTCCGCGATATCGGAAGAGCTGCTTTTCCCATCTTCTGTTTTCTCCTGCTGGAAGGCTTCCGTCATACACGGAGCCGGTTCCTCTATGGAAGAAATCTCCTTCTTTTTGCGCTGCTCTCAGAAATTCCGTGGAATCTGATGTTTACAAATACGCTGCGTTACGAAAGACAAAATGTGTTTTTTACGCTTTTCCTCGGATATCTGGCCTTTTGTGCCATTGAATATTTCCAGGCCAGACCTTCGATGCAGCTTCTCTGCATCCTGGGACTGCTTGTTGTTTCCATTTTTCTGAAAGCAGACTATGGATGGCGGGGGTATATCTTCCTGCTGATCATGTACTATATGCGAAACGATAAGCCAGGCCAGGCAATCCTCGGAAGCTGCTGGCTTTACTATGAATGGAGAGCCTCCTTTGCCTTTCTGTCCATTAACCTGTACAATGGAAAAAGAGGCTTCATCCGCGGAAAATCAGCAAAATATTTCTTTTACTGGTTTTACCCAGTCCATATTATAGGACTGGTCATACTTCGACAGCTTTTGTTTTTATCTTAATCCCGCCCGCTCCCGGTCGGTTCATCCTTCCACGACCAATACTGTTGCATCCATCACCCCATCAAAAAAAGCTGCACTCTCTCAAAAGTGCAGCCTAAATGCGTGTCCAGAAGAATCTGTTTCTTATTTTTTCTTTACGATCTCTTTTGCATTTTTATAAATGGAATCTGCAGGAACACATCCACGTACCGGTGACAGCGGGTAGATATTAGAATTCCGTCCGATCACAGTACCGGGATTCAGCACAGAACCGCATCCGACTTCAACATGATCTCCGAGCATCGCTCCGAATTTCTTAAGACCGGTTTCGATCTCTTCATCCCCGTCTTTTACGACAACCAGCTTCTTGTCTGATTTTACGTTGGAACAGATCGATCCGGCACCCATGTGGGACTTATATCCCAGCACAGCATCTCCAACATAATTATAATGAGGAACCTGAACCTTGTTAAACAGCACTGCATTCTTAAGCTCTGTGGAATTTCCCACAACTGCGCCCTCACCAACGATAGCCTTGCCGCGGATAAATGCACAGTGGCGCACCTCGGCGTCTCTGCCAATGATAGCCGGTCCGGTGATACTTGCAGTCGGCGCAACTGTAGCGGATCTTGCGATCCATACATTTTCGCCCTTCTCCTCATATTCAGAAGGATCCAGTGTTTTTCCAAGCTTAATAATGAAATCTCCGATTTCAGGAAGAACCTCCCACGGATAGGTTTTTCCCTCAAAAAGCTCTGCTGCAATGGTCTCATTCAGATCCAGCATATTGCTGATAGTAAAATCTTTCATCATGATGATCTCTTTCCTCCCTGTCCGGAAGCTCGCTCCGGCTTCCTGTAGTTTACAGCGGCCGCATCAAAAAACTGCCGCAGGTTATACTGATAATTGCTTGCCTCCACCTGCCGGGTACGTACCCGCACAAAATGCTCCAGCTTGTCCATATATTCCTGTTCCGTGATGCTGCCCTCTGCCACATAGGTGAGCCCCTTTTCCCAGCTTGCCGTAAGCTCCGGGTTCAGAAGCTGCCGGATAGAACAATTTACCACATCAAAGATCATTTCCCCAAGAAGCGTTGGAGTGATCACCTGGGTCTTTTTGTTCAGTGCCAGATATTTGATGTTAAAAAGCTTCTTCAGGATCTCGGCACGGGTAGCACTGGTGCCGATCCCGCTTCCCTTGATCTGGGCTCGAAGCTCCTCATCCTCGATCAGCTGTCCTGCATTTTCCATGGCAAGGATCATGGAACCGGAATTGTATCGTTTGGGCGGTGAAGTCTCACCCTCCTTGATACTCAAACCGTTCACAGGAAGTATATCACCCTTTTTCAGCTTCTGCAACGCCTCCAGGAGCACAGTATCACAGGAAACCTCGTCTTCCTCTCCATTTCCGTTTTTCTCACTGTCTGAAGCCCTTTTCCGCGAAAAAGAATTCGTGGCGATCTTCAGATAGCCTTCTTCTTTGAGAACCTTAAAGGATGAAAAGAATGCCTCGCCGTCCAGCTTCGTCACAAGACTCACCTTCTGATAAACGGCCGGCGGATAAAAAATACACAAAAATCTCCGTACAATGGTCTCGTACACACGCTGTGCGGTAAGAGACACATTTCCCAGCGCGTTCAGTCCCTGACCGGTAGGAATGATCGCGTAATGGTCTGTGATCTGCTTGTCATTCACATATCTGGTCTTTGCAATGCTTTTCCAGGATTCCATCCCCAAAACCTCTGCCGCCGCAGCACCGGCCTGCTGATAATTTCGAAGACCGGAAATATTCTTGTATATCTCCTTGGCCACTGCCGTGGAAAGAACTCTGGCATCCGTTCTCGGATAAGTCACCAGCTTCTTCTCATAAAGCTCCTGTACGATCCGGAGTGTCTCGTCCGGACTGATCTTAAACAGCTTTGAGCACACATTCTGAAGCTCCGCCAGGTTAAAAAGAAGCGGCGGATTTTTGTTTTCTTTTTTTCGTTCCACCTTTTCCACAATACAGGAAAGGGGCTGGTTCACCATCAGCTGATCGATCAGCATCTGTGCATGCTCTTTTTTCCTGAAGCCGTTTTCTTTATAAAGATACGGGGACTGGAAATACCGGCTGCCTTCCACAGCTCTCCATTCACCGTCAAAATTTTCGCCTGCAAGTCCAATGCTGCCAAGGACACGGTAAAACGGTGTCTTCACAAAGACACGGATCTCCCGTTCTCTCCGCACCACCATGCCAAGAACACAGGTCATCACACGCCCAACTGCAATGGCCTGATATTTGGAATGGAGATAATTGGTGACACTGCTTCCGTAGCGCAAGGTCAGAACTCTGGAAAAATTGATTCCCATAAGATAATCTTCCTTTGCGCGGAGATACGCAGATGCTGCCAGATTATCATACTCCGAGATATCCTTCGCTTCACGGATCCCTCTTAAGATCTCTTCCTCTGTCTGGGAATCGATCCACACACGTTTCTGGACTTTTCCCTTTACTCCTGCCATCTGGGCTACCAGACGGTAGATATATTCACCCTCACGTCCGGAGTCGGTACACACATAAATGGTATCCACATCCGGCCGGTTCAGCAGTCCTTTTACGATCTCGAACTGCTTTTTGACCCCGGGGATCACTTCATATTTGAATTCGCGCGGCAAAAAAGGCAGGGTATCAAAACTCCACCTTTTAAACTTGATATCATATTTTTCGGGATAGCTCATGGTAACCAGGTGTCCTACACACCAGGTTACCACAGAATCATCAGATTCCAGATATCCGTCTTTTCTCTGACCGTTGATCTTCAAAGCCTTCGCAAATTCTTGTGCCACGCTGGGCTTCTCCGCTATGTATAAAGCCTTTGCCATACTATTTATCTGCACTCATCTTTCTAAGCGGCCATGCCAGAAGCACACCTCCGCCAACTATATTTCCCAGTGTTACGATCACCATGCTTTTAAGCATAGCGCCGACAGACAATCCTGGCACCATACAGAATGCAACTGTAAAAATACCCATATTTGCAATACAATGCTCAAATCCGCTGACAACGAAACCTGAAATACAGATCACGATCATCAGGAACTTGCCCGACTCACTCTTCAGCTTAATGCCGCAGAGAACAGCAAGACAGACGAAGAAATTACAAAGTACCGCACGGAAAAACATCTGACCTGCCGGAATACTCAGTTTTCCGTTTATAAATCCGGCAAAATAATCTGCTGTACCGGACGCTCCGGCACCTACAAAGATCAGTGCCAGGATCAGGCAGCCCACAAAATTGCCGATGTAACTGATTCCCCAGACCTTTCCAACATCTTTCCATGATACGCTCTTGTCATACGCACCAAAAGCCATTACCAGATTGTTACCGGTAAACAGCTCTCCTCCTACCATTACGATCAGCAGGACCGCAATGGAGAACACGATGGCTCCAAGGAATTTCCCCCATTCCGGGAAAGTTTTGGAAAATACATTTCCAACAACGTTACTGTAGATCATCGCCACATCAATAAAAAATCCGGCCATGATTGCCCGCATAAAGTATTTTCCGAAATTGCTGTTCAGTAAGTTTATCTTACCCTTCGCAGCGGTTGACAGTTTCTCTACATCCTCCCTGTTCATAAATAGCACCTCCACATATTTTTAGCAAGCGTGGCACTTTGTTACTGCTTCTTTGTTCACAGTAACACGCTTTCCGGAAATCTGCTTGTTATATTGTAACACTTTACCAATTATTCCACAATGAAAATGCGAAAATTTTTAAAAATTTCCGTTTTGTTACATACAACAAACAATATCCGTTTTATACCAGAACACGATAGATGCCATCCCAGGCCAGTTCCTTTTTTTTCAGGAAATTTTCTGTTTCCTCCTCTGATTGCTCCACGCATTTCCATGCCAGTCCGCACTGGGCACTGATCTCTGAAGGGATCGGGATCAGCCTTCCCGGAAATTCAGATTCCTTGGCCGTTCTTTCCATTTTCATGGCAGCCGTGGTTGTGGAAAATGTCACAACTGTAGTAATTACTTTTCTGCGCATATCTCCTTTGTTCCTTCCACATACGCAAAAACAGGACACCGGAAAAACCGATATCCCGTTTCTGATGATTTTCTTTATTTCCTGTAAAGGATCCAGTTCTTATTTAGCCTGGATATATCCTTTCGCTTTCAGAGTTTCTGCACAGAGAACTGCTCCGCCTGCGGCACCTCTTACTGTGTTATGGGAAAGTCCGATGAACTTGTAATCATAAACAGTATCCTCACGAAGACGTCCTACAGATACTCCCATTCCATTCTCATAGTTTACATCCATCTGTACCTGCGGACGGTTGTCCTCCTCAAGATACTGGATGAACTGCTTCGGAGCGCTTGGAAGCTCAAGCTCCTGCGGAAGTCCCTTAAACTCAACCAGCTTCTGGATCAGCTGCTCTTTGGTAGGTTTCTTGCGGAATTTAACGAATACAGCTGCTGTATGTCCGTTGAGGACCGGAACACGTACACACTGACATGTGATGACAGGTGTGGTAGCCGGAACGATCACGCCGTCCTCGATCTTGCCCCAGAGTCTTAATGGCTCCTTCTCACTCTTCTCTTCCTCACCACCGATGTACGGAATGATGTTGTGCTCCATCTCCGGCCAGTCCTTGAAGGTTTTTCCTGCTCCGGAAATAGCCTGGTATGTAGTGGCAACTACTTCATACGGCTCGAACTCTTTCCATGCGGTAAGTACCGGAGCGTAGCTCTGGATAGAGCAGTTCGGTTTAACAGCTACAAAGCCGCGTTTTGTTCCGAGACGTTTCTTCTGGAATTCGATAACCTCGAAGTGCTCCGGATTGATTTCCGGAACTACCATCGGAACGTCCGGTGTCCAGCGGTGTGCGCTGTTGTTGGACACAACCGGTGTCTCTGTCTTTGCATATTCTTCCTCGATCGCCTTGATCTCATCCTTCGTCATATCAACTGCGGAAAATACAAAGTCAACAGTAGCTGCAACCTTCTCAACCTCGTGGATATCCATAACAACCAGCTTCTTTACTGCTTCCGGCATCGGAGTATCCATTTTCCATCTGCCGCCTACAGCCTCCTCGTAGGTCTTACCTGCGCTTCTCGGGCTTGCAGCTACAGTAACCACCTCAAACCACGGGTGATTCTCCAGAAGAGAAATGAATCTCTGACCAACCATTCCAGTTGCACCTAAAATACCGACTTTAAGCTTTTCACTCATAATAAAACTCTCCTCATCTCGTGTCCCTCCATGGCACACATTTGTCTTTTCTGTAAATACTATACCAATTTTTCCTAAAATGCAAGCATTATCTTAATTTTTTTCAAGATATTCTTTATTCTGAGCGATCACCTGCTCCATCACGTCCGGTCCCGGTGCTCCCAAAGTCACACGTTTTTCCACACAGGTTTTCATACTGATGGCCTCATAAATATCCTCTTCAAACACAGGACTGATTTCTTTGTACTCGGAAAGCGGAAGCTCATCCAGAGAAATTCCCTTATCCAGACAGAGAAGGACCAGTCTTCCGACGATGCCGTGAGCATCACGGAACGGTACACCGTGGTTAACCAGATAGTCTGCTGCGTCTGTGGCGTTTGTAAAGCCTCTTTTTGCACTTGCCTCCATGTTGGCTTTGTTGAACTGCATAGTGGAAACCATGCCGGTAAACAGGGCGATACAGCCCTTTACGGTGTCAATGGCATCAAAGGTCAACTCCTTGTCTTCCTGCATATCTTTGTTGTATGCAAGCGGGATTCCCTTCATGGTTGTAAGAATAGATGTCAGCGCTCCGTAAACACGGCCTGTTTTTCCACGGACAAGCTCTGCGATATCCGGATTCTTCTTCTGCGGCATGATACTGCTGCCTGTGCTGTATGCGTCATCGATCTCAACGAAACGGTACTCATTGGAATTCCACAGAATGATCTCCTCTGAAAAACGGCTCAGATGCATCATGATCGTAGAAAATGCACTGAGAAGCTCGATGACATAATCTCTGTCAGATACGGAATCCATACTGTTTCTGGTTGGTGCATCAAAGCCGAGAAGCTCTGCAGTATAGGCACGATCCAGCGGATAAGTGGTTCCTGCCAGTGCTCCCGCTCCAAGCGGACAGGTATTCATTCTCTTACGGATATCAAAAAGTCTGTCACGGTCTCTGCGGAACATCTCAAAATATGCGCCTACATGGTGTGCCAGAGTTACCGGCTGTGCCTTCTGAAGGTGGGTAAATCCCGGCATGTAGGTGTGAACATTCTCTTCCATGATCTTCTGCAGGGCAAGAAGAAGGTCCTTCAGCTCCTTATCTGTCTCATCGATCTCGTCGCGGACATAAAGCTTCATATCCAGAGCTACCTGGTCATTACGGCTTCTTCCTGTGTGAAGCTTCTTTCCGGCATCTCCGATACGGTCGATCAGGTTTGCCTCCACGAAGCTGTGGATATCCTCATACTCCGCTGTGATCTCCAGCTTGCCTGCTTCCACGTCTGCAAGGATACCGTCCAGTCCTTCTGTGATCTGCTCCTTTTCTTCCTCTGTCAGGATCCCCTGTTTTGCAAGCATGGCAACATGTGCCTTGCTTCCACGGATATCCTGTCTGTAAAATTTTTGATCAAAGGAAATGGATGCGTTAAAATTGTAAACCAGCTTGTCCGTTTCTTTTGTAAAACGGCCTCCCCATAACTGTGCCATATTGATTCTTCCTCACTTTTCTTTTTTGCGGCAGAACTGTCTTCTCCGGACATACACGAGCTCCGTCTCCCGGACGTCTGCACTTTTCTGTGTTAGTGTAACATATTTTTATAAAAATGCAAAGTTTTTCATAATTATACGTTTGCTGTCTTCAGCCGTTGTTACTGTTCACTCGGTTCTCAGTAACCAGCCGTTCTCTGTCCATGGCTTCTTTCTTTGAAAATACACAGCCGCAGTAATTCTGCCGGTACAGAGCATGCTCATGAGACAGCTCAATAGAACGCTTGTAGCCATTCTTTTTCTTAAAATCTGAAGTCAGATGTGGCACTTTATAGATTTCTGCCAGTTCCTCACCGATCTCATTGATCTTCTGTGCATTCTTCAGAGGACTGATACTTAAGGTTGTGGTGAAATAATCATATCCGCCCTCCTTCGCCAGCTTTGCCGCCTCTTCCATCCGCAGGCGGTAACACCGAAAGCACCGTTCTCCTCCTTCCGGAACATCTTCCAGGCCTTTTGCCATCTCATAAAATTCCTTCGGGTCATACCGGCCCTCCATAAGAGTTACCGGATGGACAAATTCCATCTCCCCGATCAGGCGGCGGATCTCAGCCACGCGGTGTGAATATTCCTCCACCGGTGCGATATTGGGATTATAAAAAAATATCGTGATTTCAAAATACTGCGACAGATATTCCATCACATAGCTGCTGCATGGCGCACAGCAGGCATGCAGAAAAAGTCTGGGGATTTTCCCTTCTTTCTGGTTTCTTTCAATCAGTTTATCCAGTTCTTTCTGGTAGTTTCTCTTGTTCAATGTTTGTAATTCCTTTCTCTATGACTGTTTTCAGGCAGACATCAAAGTATGCATCTCTGCCATTGGCCTTCTCATGTTTCAGACATATGATAATATTATATCATTATCTACGAAAAGGAGGCAACATCCATGAATCCTGTCCTGAAAGTGCGGGACGTGTGTCTCTCCTATCACACATTGTCCGGTGAGACACCCGCCCTTTCTCATATATCCTTTGACCTGATGCCCGGTGAATTCCTGTCCATTGTAGGACCTTCCGGATGCGGAAAATCCACTCTTCTGAATCTCATTGCCGGCCTGCTCACTCCTGAGCACGGTTCCATTACTCTGGGAGGCCGGCCGGTATCCTCCGGCAGTGCCACTGTAGGATATATGCTCCAAAAGGATCATCTTCTGGAATGGCGGAGCATCTACAAAAACATCCTTCTCGGCCTGGAGATCCGGAAAGAACTCACACCTGAAAAGTTGGCACATGCAGAAGCCCTTCTTCAGACCTACGGTCTGGACCGTTTCCGTGATGCCCGCCCTTCCCAGCTTTCCGGCGGTATGCGCCAACGTGCCGCTCTGATCCGGACCCTTGTGCTGGAACCGGAGCTCCTTCTTCTGGATGAACCTTTTTCTGCACTGGATTACCAGACACGCTTAAATGTCAGTGATGATATCGGAAAAATCCTCAAAAGCTCCGGCAAGCCTGCGATCCTGGTCACTCATGACATCTCCGAAGCCATCAGTATGGCCGACCGGGTACTGATCCTTTCTGCACGTCCTGCCACTGTACGAAAGATCATTGATATCGATCTGGATATCAGCGACCGCACTCCCCTCTCCTCCAGAAATGCTCCGGATTTTAAGAAATATTTTAACATCATATGGAAGGAGCTCAATGAAAATGCCTGAAATTTCCAGACAGCAGAAACAATATCTTGCACGGCAGAAAAAAGAAAAACACATTATCCTGGCTGCACGAACACTTCTTTTTGTTCTGTTTATGGGACTTTGGGAAATATCCTCTGATCTTGGATGGATCGATTCCTTTATCTTCAGCAGTCCTTCCCTGATCGCAGAGACCTTTCTTTCCATGTGCAGGGATCAGTCCCTGTTTGCACATATTGCCGTGACACTGGCAGAAACTCTTGTCAGTTTCTTTTTTGTTGTGATCCTGGGCGTAGGAACCGCAGTACTTCTCTGGTGCTCCCGACGGATCGCACGGATCCTGGAGCCATGCCTGGTGGTACTGAACAGTCTCCCGAAATCTGCTCTGGCCCCTCTTCTGATCGTATGGCTTGGTGCCAACGAACGTACCATTGTGGTCGCCGGCATGTCTGTAGCCATCTTCGGTTCCGTTATCAATCTGTACTCCGGCTTCTGCCAGGCAGATCCGGAAAAGCTGAAGCTGATCGAAACTCTGGGGGGACACAAAAAGGAAAAGCTTCTGAAGATCGTCCTGCCCTCCTCCATTCCTCTTATCCTGAGTGTGATGAAGGTCAACATCGGGCTTTGCCTGGTGGGCGTGATCATCGGAGAATTTATCGGTGCCCGAAAAGGCCTGGGATACCTGATCATTTACGGAAGCCAGACATTCAGACTTACATGGGTCCTGATGTCCATTGTGATCCTATGCATCATTGCCATGCTGCTGTATTTTGCACTTTATCTTATTGAAAAACAGGTCCGGAAGCATTAGCTGTAAAAAGGGCGTGTAAAAATGATCTCTCATTTTTTACACGCCTCTTTTGCTCTTATAACCTTTGTTTCAAAGTTTTCTCACGGCAAAGGCCGTGCATAATAAAAGCCCTGGATCTCATCGCAGCTCAGGCTTCGCAGGATCTCCACCTGTTTTGCTTTCTCCACGCCCTCGGCAAGAACCTTCATTCCAAGGCTGTGTGCCAGCGAAATGGTATGACGGATCACCTGCTGCCCACGAAAATTCTCTATGTAATCGATCAGACTTTTATCCAGCTTCAGAGTATCGAATGGCAGCTGGTTCAGGCTTGTCATAGATGAATAGCCGGAGCCAAAATCATCCATATGCAGCTCGAATCCTGCATCCACCATCTTCTCTATGAGCTTACTGATCCGATCATTATACAACGCAGCAGTTTCTGTCAATTCAATGGGAACAGAAGAAAACGGAATGCCATTTTCTTCCACGATCTTCACATAACGACAGATCATATTATCGTAATGGATACTGGCACGTGACAGATTCACCGAAATCGGAAGTATCTTTTTCCCTGATCTTATACGTTCCCCCTGGATGCTGCATACCTTTCGGAAAACATATTCATCAAGGCGTACGATCAGACCATCCTTCTCAAAAAGAGGGATAAATTCTCCCGGCGAAACCATAGTTCCTTCCGCTCTCTTCCAGCGCACCAGTGCCTCCGCCCCAACGATCTCTTCTGTCTCCACACTGTATTTCGGCTGCAGGTAGACTACGAATTCTTCATTGCGTATAGCCTCCTCGAAAGCATTCTCCATCTGTCCGTTACGGATATGTCTCCGTCTCATCTCATCATCATAAAAAGCGATCTGGTGCTCATAGTCATCCCGGATACTCTTCATGGCCAGAAAAGCTCTGTCACAGATCAGGGTAAAAGGCAGTGTCTTATCCACATTCTCATAGACCCCATAGTTGACCACCAGATTAGGAATCGGTGCTCCACTCTCGACCCTGTGGATAAATTTCTCCATATCTGTCATACGGATCTCTTTCTTTCCATATATGATGGCTACAAACTGGTCTCCTCCATATCTGCCCACCGTCCCGTAGCGAACCTGATTTCTATACGTATCTCCCAGATAGGTAAGAACCTGATCACCGGTCTTCTCTCCATAGGTTCCGTTGATCCATTTAAAGTTCTTTATATCTGCCACCACCACATGAAAATCCTGATTCGTATTAAAGCGCATCAGCGTCTTTGCATGATGGAAAAAGGCCTGTCTGATATAAAGCCCTGTAAGATCATCATATTCCAGAGCTGAGAGTACCATCACGGACTCTCTCAGCTTGATCACATTGTTGATCTTACTTTTTAATATACGGACATTATACGGTTTCCGTACAAAATCCACTGCTCCCAGTTCCAGACATCGCACCTCATCCTCCAACCGGTTACTTCCGGTTATGATGATCACAGGCACAGAGGTCAGCATCACATCATCACGGATCAGCTCCAGAAACTGAAATTCATCACATACCGGCACACTCATATCAAGAAGAATTGCAGAAAGGGTTTTGTAATTCTCAGACAGACGCTTCATCCCCTCTGCTTCATTCATCGCAGAGATAACCTCAAAACTGCCCTCCAGATGTTCTGTAAGCGCTTTCCGATCCGTCTCGTCATTCACTACAATAAGAAGTTTTCTTCCGGATGCTGTTCCTCCTGGTTCCAGTATGGCCTCCATCTCACTGTACCGTACATCCATATCCTCATTGGCAAAAGCAAACACCACGGTCTGAAAATCCTCAGCCGTTCCTACCCTGGCACATTTCACATAGAAATATTCAATCCTCCCGTTGCTTCGGCGTACACGATAATGTACCATCAACTGGGGAATCCTTGTAAGACGTTGGCATATCTTCTCAAAATCCATCATCTGATGCATCCGGATCCTGTCCTCTGCCGCAACACTGCTCTCAATATAAATATCCATGATCTTCTCATAGGATTCATCCCTGCGAAGTCCCTCCTCCCCATAAGCTCCACTCTGCCCCTGGAAGCGGCATACCTGAACCTTATGAGTCTCTCTGTCAACAGAGTAGATATTGATAAAATTTTTTCCGAGAACATTAATGATCCCCATAAGAAGCGGATTCTCCATCATTCCGCTGCTGATCTCATCATTCGTCTCTGTATCCGAAAAAACAAGGGCATGTCCTGTCCCACCGGATTCCAGCGGAATCTCCACAGCATCAACCGAACGCAGGATATTCCGTCCCGGTTCCAGATAGTTCTTCGGACCTTTGATCCCGTTAACGACCGGACAGATCTCACAGGGAGTTTCTCTGTTTCTCAGACAGTGATAGCATTTCTCGCCCCTCTTCAGCTGCGGATAGATCTCACGTGCTGCCAGGTTATAGCTGATAATCTTATAATCCTCATCTATGACATACATTCCCGATGCATTTTTCCCCACGAGCATCACCTCCGGATTCGTAAATTTCTCATAGATCCTTCGTGACAGTTACTGTCTCAAAATCCTTAAATATTCCTTCATTATATACGATTTTTCTGATAACTGCAATTATCTTTCGTATTATTTATTTTTCATATTGGTTTTATTATATTTCGGTTATCAGCGCATCTGAAAAGATTTCCCCCTGAGCGGAACCCCGGCAAGCTCCGCAAGCCTTTTGATCCCGGAATCTGCTATGGATACCGCACTCTCCACATGATTGAAATCTGTGGCACTGTAATCAAACAGGATATTTCCCTGTGCTTCAAACTCCTCGTCCCGTTCCCAGAAAAAGAATCTCATAGGCATACAGTCAAAGGCCCTGATCTCATATCCCACATCACCCTGGGGCAGTTCCCTGCCGTCAAGCTTCTGAAACGCCTCCCTCAATTCCTTTTCATGGCCGGAAAATGTAGCACTGAACACATCCGTCTCTCCGATCTGATACGCCGGCGCAAATGGTCTTGCATTCCTGAGATCTGCAAAAGGTACCCACTTATCCATAATAAAAGCCCCCTCTTTCGCATACCCCAAAAGCGTATAAATATTCAGCATCTCCGTAGTATCCGGTTCTCTCTGTCCATCCAGGCTCCGGATACTGCCGTCTTCCAGACTCACCCCATATCTTCTTCCGAAATGAATGATCGTGAGAAACCCGTTTTCTTCCTTCAGTTCCGGCACCCGTTTATGCAGATCTGCCTGATCCATCTTCAAAAAGCGTTGTGCCCACTCTTCACATAGTTTTACATAGTTGGAAATTCTTTCTTCTTTCATCCTGTCTTCTCCCTGTCTGATATCGATATCCTTTCTCCGCTGTATTCCGGACTTTTTTTACAGAATACACTGCTTTCACATTTTCCGCAAGAATCTTCGCCGATGTATCCGAAATCCGGCTATTTTCAGTGTTACTGTTTTTTCAGCATCCCGGAACCTTCTTAAGCGTTTCTTTTTTTCGACAGATCATCCATCAATTTTCCCAAATCCGTCTAATTTCCCAATATAAAAATAACGTTTTTTTGCACAAAAAACTGGATTATCTTTTTTGAAAGGTGTATAATATTAACAAAGTTTATTGTTTTTATGGTTAAAGACACCTGGCAGTAAACAAGAAATGAAAGTGAGGATTCGCCATGAAACAAAACAGTATGTTAGCAATGATCCTGGCCGGTGGAAGAGGAAGTCGTCTTCACGAGTTGACGAATATAGTTGCCAAGCCAGCCGTTGGTTATGGCGGTAAATACCGTATCGTGGATTTTCCGCTCAGTAACTGTGCCAACAGCGGCATTGATGTCGTAGGTGTACTGACACAGTATGAATCAGTTTTACTGAACAGCTATGTAGCAGCCGGTGACCGCTGGGGCCTTGATGCCAAGGACAGCGGAGTTTATGTACTTCCTCCACGTGAGAAGGCTGATGCCGGTCTGGATGTATACCGTGGAACAGCTGATGCGATCTCTCAGAATATTGATTTCATCGACTCACAGAACCCGGAATACCTTCTGATCCTTTCCGGTGACCACATCTATAAGATGAATTATGCAAAGATGCTTGATGACCATATCCAGCATAAGGCAGATGCGACTATTGCAGTTATCGAGGTTCCCATGAAGGAAGCCAGCCGTTTCGGTATCATGAACACCGGTGAAGATGACCGCATCGTGGAATTTGAAGAGAAACCGGAACACCCGAAGAGCAATCTTGCCTCCATGGGTATCTACATATTCAACTGGAAGCTTCTGCGCAAGCTCCTGCTGGCAGATATCAAAAATCCGGATTCCAATCACGATTTCGGTAAAGACATCATCCCTACACTCCTTGCACAGGACAAGGCGCTCTACGCCTACAAGTTCAAAGGCTACTGGAAGGATGTAGGAACCATCGATTCCCTCTGGGAAGCGAACATGGATCTTCTCAGTCCTAACAGTGAACTGGATCTTAACGATCCTACCTGGAAAATCTACACTGAGGATGCTACCTCTCTTCCACAGTATATCTGTGATACCGCTGTGATCAACACTGCTTTCATTACTCAGGGCTGTGTTGTAGAAGGTGAAATCACCAACTCCGTACTTTTCACAGGCGTCAAGGTCGGTCCTGGTGCCAAGATCATCGACAGTGTCCTGATGCCGGGTGTTGTTGTTGAAACAGGTGCCGTTGTCCAGCGTGCTCTCGTTGCAGACGGAGTCGTAATCGGTGCCAATGCTCGTGTCGGTTCCAAGGACAGTGAGCACATCGAACTTGTATCAAAACGTGTAAAGGGGGCTGAGTAATATGTTTAAAGCATTTGGAATCGTGAATTCCTCAGAAAGAAATATCCATGTGGAGGGGCTTCAGGACTACCGTGCGATCGGCGCCTTTTCATTTCTCGGAAGATATCGTGTCATCGACTTCCCGATCTCAAATATGACCAACAGTGGAATTGAGTACATTCAGGTCTATGTAAAGAACAAACCCCGTTCTCTTGTAGAACATCTCGGAACCGGACGTCACTACAACATCAACTCCAAGAGCGGTAATCTCCAACTCCTCTTTTCAGAGCATTCCGGAGTCAACGATATCTATAACACCGATATCGACAACTACTACTCCAATCTGGAGTGCATCGAAGCAGTTCATTATCCGTATGTTGTTATCGCTCCGAATTACATGATCTACACCACCGACTATTCCAAGCTGATCGATGCCCATATCGAATCCGGTGCAGATGTGACCATGCTTTATCATTCCGTTGATAATGCCAAGGAGAACTATCTGAACTGCCACATCCTGAACCTGAACCGTCAGAAGGGTGTTCTCTCCATTGAGCACAACCACGGCAATGCAAAGAACCGCAACATTTTCATGGATACCTACGTAATGAGCAAGGAGCTTTTCATCAGCCTCATCCATAAGGCAAAAGAGATTTCCTCTCTTTATACCCTTGCAGACGTGATCAATGCCGGCTGCAGAGACGGTGAGCTGGATGTACGTGGTGTATCCCATCGCGGATATTTTGCATCGATCACTGATTTCAAGAGCTATCACGATGCAAATATGGATCTGATCGACTACAAAACTGCAACCGATCTTTTCCATGATAACTGGCCGATCTATACACGCACCAACAACTCCTGTCCGACCCATTATTTTGACACAGCCAATGTTTCCAACTCCGTTATCTCCAACGGCTCCATGATCGAGGGAACTGTAGAGAATTCCATTGTCGGACGTGGCTGTACCATCAAAAAGGGCGCTGTTATCAAGAACTGTGTAGTTCTTGCAGACTGCACCATCGGTGAGAATGTCCATATCGAAAATCTGGTGGTAGACAAGCATGCCAAGATCACGCATGCCAAGGAGATCATCCGTCCTGCGGATGAGCCAGGCTACATCAAACGTAACGATACACTGTAATATTCATATATAATAAGGCCTCCGGTTCCTGTGTTACGAACCGGAGGCCTTATTTATCTCTGTACTCAGCTAAGCATATGGATCCATCATTTCAGAACAGACTGGATCCATTTCAACGCATTATCCTTATTCTTCACATTACCCGGAAGGCAGATGCACACCGGATCATATCTCAGGCCAAATTCCTGAGCAACACTACTGCTGCCGTCAAGCTCCAGATGCTGATCATCCACAGCGCCCAGAGACTCAAACACCTCATCTCCAAACGTTTCCCTGAGATCTGCATACATTCCGCTGTCCTTCTCATGTTCATAGAGTTCCTTCGGCATGATCAGGACATCAACGGTAGCACTCTGGATTTCCGTCACATATGCGATCCTGGCATAGTAATCAAAATCCTCTCCTGTCTCGTCCGTCATCAGATTCTGCGCCACACTGACTTCTGCATATTTATCCTCTGTTCCCAGTGTCTTCAAAACATCCTCTTCCACCTTCTCAGAGTCATAATTCCCTGCATTCACCACCGCAATGGAAAGCACCGTCTTCATCTGTGCGTGACGATAAATATTCACTCCCAGACAGACTCCGCCAATGGCAAGAAGCACGCACAGCATATGTATCTTATAATACATCCAGATATACTGAATCTTCTTACCTGTTCCCATTCCCTTCAGTTTCTCTTTTTCGATCCGGCGGCGTTCCTTCTTCGTCAGATCAGTTTCGTTGGGCATCTCCGGATTCAGTACACTCTCATCGTGTCCGTCACTGCCGGCCTCCGCTCTGTTTTGTAAATCCATAAAAATCTCCTTTTTCTTTCATGTCTCAGTATTTTTTACCCTGAAGCGGGATATTCCAGTCGCTTTCCCCGCATCCTCCGGGTGGGTGCTGTGACTTATTAATAAAGGATATTTTAGCATATTTTGGTACAAAATCACAGCGCATAAATATGAAAATACCATAAACTCTTCTATTTCCGGCAGATCTTCATTCCATATCCATACATTACCGCCACAGCAGTCACAAGAACACAGACCATCACCGGTCTCATCCACAGATATAAAAGATTTTTCTCAATTCCAGCTGCCACAGCCACATCCTTCAGGATATCCGCCACACAGAGATGGAACAGATAAATAAAAAATGCATATTTCTGACCGATGGCTACCGGAAGCTCGGGCACTTTCCGATTCTTTCCCATGATCGCAATGAGAAAAAGGCCAACAGCCATAAATACTGAACCCAGAAACAATTCCAGTTTGCCAAAATACCGGTATTCCAGCAGACTTGCGATCCCGCCGCCAGCTGCCATGCCATACAAAAGAAACACTTTTTTTCCGGCAAACCAGGCTTCCAGCTTTTCCTGATGTCTGTGTATCAGATGTCCCAACATAAAAAACGGAAATCCGGTAAACAGATAGTTTCGAAACTGCATAACACGGAAATGCTTTTCCGGGAACAGGAAGATCGAAAATTCCTCCATTCCGAAATGGATCAGAAGAAGCACCGGTATCAGAACATATGCCTGCTTACAAATCCGGAATCTTGCTGCCAGGGCAAAAAGAAGATAACAATAGAGCAGTGCCGGGAGAAACCACAGATGCCATTTCACCTGAGAGCTGTTATTATATAGAAGAAACTGGCGGATATGTTCCCCCGAAACCAGAGCTTCCAGCCATTCCTTCTGGCTTGCTCCATCGATGTGGTTCTGGATCAGCTCCCACAGACAGCAGACCGGAAATGCCACAAGCATCAGCTTCAGAACATGCCGGATCTTTTTTCCGGTTCTTATAAATTCCGTATCATCGCCACGGAAACAAAAATATCCGGATACCATAAAAAACACAGGTACTGCAAATCTGGCAAGTACATTGGCTATAATTCCGGCATTTCCCGGAAAATGGACGTGAAGAAGCACAACTGCATAAGCACAGATTGCCTTTACCATATCCAGAGTACGGTTTCGCATAAAAATTACTCCTTTTTATATCGAACGCTTATCCCGGAAATATGATTCCGGGGTTCCCTTTTTTTCGAAACGATATACTAACAAACCAGCAGAATTTTGTCAATGCTGTTTTTCTCCTGTACGGTTTGCTCTTATACGTTTTACTCTTGTACGGCTTCCGGATCTGAATTATAATTCTTTTATGACTTCTATGACAGGATGTTTGTTATTTCCTCAGAAAGGATTCTATTTTTTATGAAAAAAGACGGCTACTATTCTTCCGGCGAATTTGCACGCATGGCACACGTAACTCTGCGTACTGTCCGCTATTATGATAAACAGGATATCCTGAAACCCTCTCTCGTCACCGAATCCGGCGCACGTTTTTATACAGATGAGGATTTTGCAAGGCTTCAGCAGATCCTCCTTCTGAAATACCTGGGCTTTTCCCTGGATGACATCCGTGAAATGACCATCGGTGATTCCGATTATCATTTCATGCTGAATTCTCTGAATATCCAGCTTCGTCTGGTCCGTGACCGGATCGAACAGATGCAGCTGGTGGAAAAAGCGATCCAGGATACCGCACAGATGATAAAGGAACAGCACACCATTGACTGGAGCCAGATGCTGAACCTGATCCACCTGACCGGCATGGAAAAAAGCCTCAAGAATCAGTATCAGAATGCCACCAACATTTCCTCCAGGATCAACCTCCACAGCCTGTACTCCCAGAACAAACAGGGATGGTTTCCCTGGATCTTTGAGCAATGCCGGATCTCACCCGGTCTTCGTATTCTGGAGCTGGGCTGCGGGGACGGAACGTTATGGACCGACAATCTTTCCCTTCTGCCGGAGGATATCTCCATCACACTTTCCGATATTTCCAGCGGTATGCTCCGCGATGCCAGACGAGCCATCGGTTCCTCGGATACCCGGTTTGCATTCCGGGCCTTTGACTGCAGAAAAATCCCCTGCAAGGACGAAAGCTTTGATCTGGTGATCGCCAATCACGTGCTTTTTTACTGCGATGATATTCCTTCCGTCCTGAAGGAAGTCCGCCGTGTCCTCGCTCCCGGCGGAAGATTTCTCTGCAGTGCTTACGGAAAGGCACATATGCAGGAGGTCAGCCAGCTGGTGCAGGATTTTGATGAACGGATCGTGCTTTCCGCAGACCGGCTTTATGAACGGTTCGGACGTGAAAACGGTCAGAGTATCCTAGCGCCTTTTTTCCCAAAGGCTCAGTGGCTTTCTTATGAAGACTGCCTTCTGGTCCAGGATGCGGAGCCGCTGATCTCCTACGTCCTCTCCTGCCACGGCAACCAGAATCAGTATATATTGGACCGTTACAAGGAATTCCGGGCCTACACCGCCAGAAAAACTGCCAAAGGATTCCGCATTACCAAAGATGCCGGCGTATTTCTTTGTGAAAAATAGCCAAAAATAAAAAATATGAAAAAAGCTCTTGAAGGTGACCTTGCGTCACCTTTTATAATACAGTTACAGTAACAAAGTTATGTGCAGGCACGACTTATGCTGCACATCATCACGCAAAGGAGAAAACATATGAAAGGAATTATTTTAGCCGGAGGCTCCGGAACACGTCTTTACCCACTTACCATGGTAACCTCCAAACAGCTTCTGCCGATCTTTGACAAACCGATGATCTACTATCCTATGTCTGTTCTTATGAACGCAGGCATCCGTGATATCCTGATCATCTCCACCCCGCAGGATACCCCGAGATTTGAGGAGCTTCTCGGTGACGGCCATCAGTTCGGTGTCAACCTTACCTATGCTGTACAGCCAAGCCCGGACGGACTTGCTCAGGCATTTATCATCGGCGAGGAATTCATCGGCAACGACACCGTATGTATGGTCCTTGGTGACAACATTTTCGCAGGACATGGCCTCAAAAAGCGCCTGAAAGCTGCTGTAGACAATGCAGAAACAGGCAAAGGTGCCACTGTTTTCGGATACTATGTAGATGATCCGGAGCGTTTCGGCATCGTGGAATTCGACCAGAACGGAAAAGCGGTTTCCATTGAAGAGAAACCGGAAAAGCCCAAAAGCAACTACTGTGTAACCGGTCTCTACTTCTACGACAACAAGGTTGTAGAGTACGCAAAAAATCTGAAGCCAAGCGCAAGAGGCGAGCTTGAGATCACAGACCTGAACCGTATCTACCTTGAGAAGGGACAGCTGAACGTTGAGCTTCTGGGCCAGGGCTTCACATGGCTGGATACCGGTACACACGAAAGCCTTGTAGAGGCAACCAACTTCGTAAAAACCATGGAGCAGCATCAGCACCGCAAGATCGCATGCCTTGAGGAGATTGCTTACTTAAACGGCTGGATCACAAAGGAGGACGTGCTCAAGGTTTACGAAATCCTTAAGAAAAACCAGTATGGCCAGTATCTCAAGGATGTTCTGGACGGAAAATATCTGGACGCGCTTCACTAAGCCGATCTGATTTTCCGACACTGAATTTACCTGCGGACTCCGTTTCGACGGAATCCGCATAAGATCAATCATTTATTATAAAGGAGATTTTTTATGACAATCATCGTTACCGGCGGCGCCGGATTTATCGGAAGCAATTTTATTTTTCATATGATGGAGGCTCATCCGGATTACCGTATCGTATGCCTGGACTGCCTGACCTATGCCGGAAACCTTTCCACTCTTGCACCGGTCATGGACAAGCCGAACTTCCGCTTTGTAAAAGAAAGCATCACAGACCGTGACGCTGTTTACAAGCTTTTCGAGGAGGAGCATCCTGACATCGTGGTAAACTTCGCAGCTGAGAGCCACGTAGACCGTTCCATCGAAAACCCGGAGGTATTCCTTGACACCAACATCAAGGGTACTGCTGTTCTCATGGATGCCTGCCGTAAATACGGAATCCAGCGTTATCATCAGGTTTCCACAGACGAGGTTTACGGAGATCTTCCTCTTGACAGACCGGACCTCTTCTTCACAGAGGAAACTCCGATCCATACAAGCAGCCCGTACAGCTCCTCCAAAGCAGGTGCTGACCTTCTTGTTCTCGCATACCACAGAACCTACGGCCTGCCTGTGACCATCAGCCGCTGCTCCAACAACTACGGCCCGTATCACTTCCCGGAAAAGCTGATCCCGCTGATGATCGCCAACGCTTTGAACGACAAACCACTCCCGGTTTACGGAAAGGGTGAAAATGTCCGCGACTGGCTCTATGTTGAGGATCACTGCCGTGCCATCGACCTGATCATCCACAAAGGACGTGTAGGCGAGGTTTACAATGTAGGCGGACATAACGAGATGAAAAACATCGATATCGTAAAACTGATCTGCAAGGAGCTTGGCAAACCGGAAAGCCTGATCACACATGTAGCAGACCGTAAAGGCCATGACATGCGCTACGCTATCGACCCGACCAAGATCCACAACGAGCTTGGATGGCTTCCTGAAACAAAATTCGCAGACGGAATCAAAAAGACCATCAAATGGTACCTTGACAACAAGGAATGGTGGGAAACCATCATCTCCGGCGAGTATCAGAACTACTACGAAGAAATGTATGGAAACCGCGAGGAGGTTAAAGCATGAAATTTTTCGTAACAGGTGTTGGCGGCCAGCTTGGCCATGACGTAATGAATGAACTGTCCGGCCGTGGATATGAAGGCGTAGGAAGTGACATTGCTCCTTCCTACAGCGGCATCGCTGATGGTACTCCTGTTACCACCATGCCTTATGTGCAGCTTGATATCACAGATAAAGAAGCGGTAGCAAAAACCATCCGTGAGGTAAAGCCTGATGCAGTAGTACACTGTGCCGCATGGACAGCCGTAGATGCTGCAGAGGACGAGGAAAACCGTGAGAAGGTACGTCTTGTCAATGTTGTAGGAACACAGAACATTGCGGACATCTGCAAGGAGCTTGGCATCAAGATGATGTATATTTCCACAGACTACGTTTTTGACGGCCAGGGAACCACACCATGGGATCCGGACTGCAAGGACTACGCTCCACAGAACGTATACGGTCAGACCAAGCTTGACGGTGAACTGGCAGTATCCGGCACTGTAGATAAATTCTTTATCGTACGTATTGCATGGGTATTCGGCAAAAACGGCAAAAACTTTATCCGTACCATGGTAAATCTGGGAAAAACCCATGACAAGCTTACCGTAGTCAGTGACCAGATCGGAACTCCGACCTACACCTACGACCTTGCACGTCTTCTGGTAGACATGGTCGAGACAGAGAAATACGGCTACTATCACGCAACCAACGAAGGCGGCTTCATCAGCTGGTATGATTTCACTAAAGAGATCTTCCGCCAGGCTGCTGCCCTCGGCCACAAGGAATACGAAAAAGTAGAGGTATCTCCTGTCACAACTGCAGAGTATGGCGTTTCCAAGGCTGTACGTCCATTCAACAGCCGCCTGGATAAATCCAAGCTTATAAAAAACGGCTTCCAGCCACTTCCAACATGGCAGGATGCCCTGGAAAGATATCTGAAAGAGATCCTGTAAAAAAAAATCCATCGGTGATCGCCGGTGGATTTTTTTCGTTCTGTTTCTCATGAAAAAACAGCCGGTGGAAAGCTTTACGCTTCCCCGGCTGTTCTTATGCTAAAATTTTAATAAGTTTATCTTACTACTCTGCAACAGTTCCGTCTGCTGCCTGGGCATCTGCTGTGCCATTCTGTGTGGCATCTGCAGTCTCACCCTGCGCTTCTGCTGTACTTTCCTCTGCAGCTGCCTGTGCATCATTATCCGTAGCTGCTGCCACTGATGTTGCACTGTCTGCCTCCTCCTGGGAAACAGTCTCTCCGTCACGAACCTTCTTCATCATGGCCTCCGCCTTCTGAACGGTAGACTCATCCGGAATCATAACGTAAGCCTTCTGGCTCATAGAATACGGCTTCTGTGTGTCACCGGTACCATTTACACTGTAGCTTACGATGTTCCAGTCACCGCCGTTGTTCAACTGCTGCTGGAGCAGTCTGGCGATCTCCTCGTAGGAGATATTGGTCTCAAAGCATCCCTGGATGCTGGAAAGAACAGAAGAATAATTCTTCAGAAGCTCCGGTGAAAGAGCCTTGTTGATCACACCCTTGATCACTGCCATCTGGTTCTTGCCACGCTGACGGTCGCCCTCTTTAAAGGCATAACGCTCACGGCTGAATACCAGAGCCTGCTCACCGTTCAGGTAGTTCTCTCCCTGATTGAAGTGATATCCTGTCTCATTCTTGGAATCAAAGTCATAGTCAGAATAAACAGTAACTCCGCCAAGCGAATTGATCAGCTGCTCAAATCCCGCAAAGTTGATACGGAAATAATAGTTGATATCCTCATTATAAAGCATTCCCAGAGTATCCATACATACATTGATACCATAGATACCTGCATGTGTCAGCTTATCTCTCTGTCCGCCTGAAATAGAAAGCGGTACAAAATAATCACGAGGTGTGGAAACCAGAAGCACCTGTCTGGTAGCTGTATTTACCGTAGCAATGATATTGGAATCGCTTCGGCTCTTTGCAACAAGGCCGCTGCGGCTGTCGATACCACTGATAAAGATGGTATATACAGAACCGTCATTGGTACGCTCTTCAGCCTTCGCCTCTGTCTCCTGGGGCTCAATGGTCGTCTCCACCTTCTTCACGGTCAGCTCTTTGATCCTGGAAGAAATATCGGAATATCCATCCATCTCTTCAATAACACTTAAATATGCGCTGTTCAGCACGATCGCACCTGTCTGTCCGTTCAGAAGACCGTCAACCAGCTCTGTAAGTCCTGCATACTCCTGGACCTGCACAGTCTTGCCTGTCTCGGAATCCACTTCCTGGATAGCCTTGTCCGAATTGGCTCTGTCAAGATCTGTCAGCACACCATACACATAATCTGCTGTAGCCTCTATGGAATCTGCAGAATCATCTGCACGGACATAAATGCCGACCTCCGTAATCTCTGTGTTCACACCGGAGATCCCTGCCAGTGTGGAATGTGTCTTATAAACATACATACTTCCGAGAATGAATACTGCTGCAAAAACTGCTGCCAGGATCACTCCCACTACAAATCTTATCTTACCATCCGTACTCCATACAAGCGCCCCGACGATCACGATCAGGACCAGCATTACCAGTCCGATCACTGCAATGAACTTCGTCGGGATCACCTTCATATTCAGAAGCATGACCGCAAATACGATTGCTGTGATCAGAACCACAAGCGTCACGATCAGCCCTGGGATATGTTTCCCCATTTTTCTCATATGCAATCCTCCATTTTTGATGGTACAGAGAATATTACATATGGACACTCTCTGTACAGATTCAAATATCCTAATCATTTTACGCTTTTTTACTGATAAAAGCAAGAAATATCGTAAATCGCCAAATGCAAAAACAGTTCCGTGATATCATGATCCTTTTATACTCTCACGATGTCACGGAACTGCCGCTAAAATGTTCCTTCTGTGAAATGGATCTCCTTATTCCACGGTAACACTCTTGGCAAGATTTCTCGGCTTATCCACATCCAGACCTTTATTTACACTGACATAGTAGCCCAGAAGCTGCAACGGGATCACTGCCAGAGAAGTTGCAAAATGCGGATCTGTTTTCGGGATATAAACCGTAAAATCAGCAGTATCCTCGATATTATAATTTCCAAACGTAGTAAGCCCCATCAGATACGCCCCACGGCTTCTGCACTCCACCATGTTGCTGACTGTTTTCTCATAAAGCTCCGGCTGTGTCAGGACACCGATCACAAGAGTGCCGTCCTCGATCAGGGAAATGGTGCCATGCTTCAGCTCACCAGCTGCATATGCCTCAGAATGGATGTAGCTGATCTCCTTCATCTTAAGGCTGCCCTCAAGGCTGATGGCATAATCGATCCCTCTTCCGATAAAAAAGATATCCTTTGCATTGGCCTGCTTGGAAGCAAACCACTGAAGCCTTTCCTTATCCTCGATGATCCTGCCGATCTTGTCCGGAAGTGTCTTCAGTTCCTTAATGTAGGACTCACACTGCTCCTCTGAGATCTTTCCGCGGACCAGTGCCATCTGCAATGCCAGCACATAGGAAGCGATCAGCTGTGTACTGTACGCCTTGGTGGTAGCAACCGAGATCTCCGGTCCTGCAAGTGTGTAGAATACATGATCCGCCTCTCTTGCAATGGAAGAGCCCACCACATTGACAATAGCCAGTGTGCGGATCCCCTTCTCCTTACATTCCCGAAGCGCAGCCAGACTGTCCGCAGTCTCACCGGACTGACTGATGATCACTGCCAGGCCATCAGGATCCAGAAGCGGCTTCCGGTAACGGAACTCCGAAGCAAGCTCCACACGCACCGGAAGACCTGCCAGATCCTCGATCACATACTGTGCAGCCATTCCCACATGGTAAGCAGAGCCACAGGCCACGATATAAACCTGGCTGATGCTGCGGATCCTCTCATCATCCAGACCGATCTCCGTCAGATTCAACTTGCCCTCCCGGATAACGGAGTTCAGTGTATCTGCAACTGCTTTCGGCTGCGCATGGATCTCCTTCATCATGAAATGCTCAAAACCGGCTTTCTCCGCCGCCTCTGCATCCCACTCAATGATCTTAGGCTCCTTCTCGATCTCCTCACCATCCAGATTGTAAAAAGTGATCTCACCCGGTTTTACACATGCCAGCTCCAGATTTCCGATATAATAAACATTTCTTGTATACTTCAGGATCGCAGGAACATCCGATGCGATATAGGATTCTCCATTCTCCACCCCCAGGATCATAGGGCTGTCTTTTCTCGCTACAAAGATCTCTTCCGGATAATCACGGAACATCATTGCCAGCGCATAGGAACCACGGATACGCACCATGGCATGACGCACTGCCTCAACCGGAGATCCACCGTATTTCTGGTAGTAATAATCCACCAGCTTCACAGCAACCTCCGTATCTGTGGAAGAATAAAAAGAATATCCCCTGCGGAGAAGCTTCTCCTTCAGCTCCTGGTAATTCTCGATAATGCCGTTATGCACAGCTGCCACATTTCCGTTATCACTGACATGAGGATGGGCATTGACCTCTGATGGTTCTCCGTGAGTTGCCCAGCGGGTATGACCGATCCCGCACATACCCGGAACAGATTCACCTGCGTTTGTTTTCTCCAGAAGGACCTTCAGACGGCCCTTCGCCTTAATGATCTCGATATCCTTTTCCCCGTCACGCACTGCGATGCCGGCGGAATCATATCCCCTGTATTCCAGTTTGGAAAGCCCGTCCAGAAGGATGGGTGCTGCCTGATGCCTGCCTGTAAAACCTACAATTCCACACATGATTTTTTCTCCTCTTATTGCATTTTTATATTCTTCTGACTGCTCCGTTCTTCAGACACCTGCGGTCTGCATCCAGGACATCACTCTGCCATATGCCCCTTCTTACGGACGATCTCAACCACCTGGTCCACATATTTTCTGCAAAGCTCCTCACTCTCTGCCTCAACCATAACACGAAGCAGAGGTTCTGTGCCGGATTCTCTCACCAGGATCCTTCCGGTGTCTCCAAGCGCCTCAGCCACACTCTCTACTGCTGCCTGCACATCCACATCTGCCTGCGCTGCTGCCTTGTCATGGACACGCACGTTCTCAAGAACCTGAGGATAGATCGACAGATCAGCAGTAAGCTCACTGAGCTTTTTCTTCCTTGCCATTATAACTTCCATCATCTTCAGACTTGTAAGGATGCCATCCCCGGTAGATGCATACTTAGAAAAAATAATGTGCCCGGACTGCTCACCACCAATACGGCAGCCATTCTGCATCATATATTCATAAACATATTTATCACCTACTGCTGTCTTCGCATACTCGATATCAAGAGCATCAAAAGCCTTGTAAAGGCCAAAATTGGACATTACCGTAGTTACAACCGTATTGGTGAGAAGCTTTCCTCGCTCCTTCATGTAACGGCCGTACACATAAAGGATCGCATCCCCGCTGACCACATTTCCCTTCTCATCCACACAGAGACAACGGTCCGCATCTCCGTCGTAGGCAAAGCCAACATCCAGCCCCTTCTCCACTACAAGCTTCTGGAGACCCTCGATATGGGTGGAACCGGCATTGTTATTGATATTGGTACCATCCGGCTCAGCATTGATCACATAAGTCTTCGCTCCCAGCGCATCAAAAACCGCCTTTGCGATATTCCATGCACTTCCGTTGGCACAGTCCAGACCAATCCGCATTCCCTTAAAGGAATATACTCCCAGGGAGATCAGATATCCTATGTAACGGTTCCGGCCTGCCGAATAATCCACCGTCCTGCCGATCTCACCGCCCTTTGTAAAAGGAATCTCATGCCATTTCTCTCCGAACAGCTGAAGACGGTCATCCAGATAATCCTCCACCAGAGCGATGATCTCCTCTTCCATCTTCTCACCCTGGCCGTTGATCAGCTTGATCCCGTTATCATAATAAGGATTATGGCTGGCAGAGATCATAATACCGCAGTCAAAACCATCGGTACGGGCAACATAAGCCACAGACGGCGTTGTTGTCACGTGGAGAAGATAAGCATCCGCTCCGGACGCCACCAGTCCGCCAACCAGCGAATACTCAAACATATAGCTGGAACGTCGGGTATCCTTGCCGATCACGATCCTGGCCGCAGCCGTCTCCCCCGCTCTTCTGCGCAGCTCATTATAATACCATCCCAGAAAACGCCCGATCTTAAATGCATGATCTGCAGTTAACGAAACACCCGCTTCTCCACGGAAGCCATCTGTACCAAAATATTTTCCCATTTCTTGTTCTCCTTTGTGTGTTAATATTTATAACTTATCTTATATATTGATGTGTCATACAGATCGATCAGAATTCCTTCTGCCATTTCTGTATGCACATCCATAATACTGTTTATTTAATCATCTTAGCTGAATCAATTTTATCTTCAAATAAATACCAATTATGATGTGTTTTTCCCTCTTGAAAATCTGCTGGTCCATACTGACTGTATATAATTCGTGCTTTCAGAGTAGCACAATGCGCTCTTTTTGTCTATTGATTTATTTCGACTCCGTTCAACAAACATATCCACTTTACCTGCACAGCTCTGAAGCTTTTTCACAAAATCCTCTTTCCAAAAGGGAAAGCAACAAACTATGTTACCCCGAAAATGGATCAGATGATAAAATAACTCTGATCACATAACAAGATCGAAGGTGGTGAAACCTATGGGTACAAAGGATACCATCACCAAAGATTACATGGCTGACAACCGTATTTTTGCGGATGTGTTCAACCATATGCTGTACAAAGGAAAAAACGTCATAGACCCTGACACTCTTCATCCACTGGATACCACAGCTCTCGCTGTCCCCTACGGATCCGGCACTTCAGAAGTTCCTGTCCAGAAATTCCGAGACGAACTCAAATCTCTTAATGTTATGCACGATGATTCAAGGATCTATCTTCTCCTTGGGATTGAGAACCAGTCGGAACAGAACTATGTAACGCAAGTGCAAAGCACTTGCGTTCATGAGCATGTATCAAAGCGGAATGCGAATGTCCGTTTGAATGTCCGTTTGAATGTCCGTTTTTTTGCCGGTCAAAAAGCATGGTCTATGATGCATTAGAATACGCAGGGCAGGTAGAAAATTCCGCCAGATCACACAGAGAAGCAAAGCAATGGCCCTCCACATCCGGAGAATATCTCACCGGCTTCTACAAGGATGACCGGCTGATTCCGGTCATCACCGTAGTCGTATACTTCGGCTCCGATACCTGGAAAGCTCCCAGGAGCCTCCACGAAATGCTCTCTGTCCAGGCCCCCGCGATCCTTTCTCTGTTCCCAGATTACCGGATCAATCTCTTCTCACCTGCCGAGATAAAGGATGAAGAACTTGATAAACTCCAGAGCAATCTCAAAGAAGTCATGCTCTTCATCAAATACTCCAAAGATAAACGGAAGCTTCAGGAGCTTACATCACAGACCCCCGGCTTCCAATCACTCGAGCTCAAAGCAGCCCGGGTCATTGACTCCATAACCGGTATCAACTTACGTTTCACAGAAACAGAAAGGAGCGTTAATATGTGTCAGGCTGTTCAGGAAATGTGCGATGATGCACGCGCCGAAGGTCTATCCCAAGGTCATACCCAAGGTCTTCAGGACCATGCTTTACTTACTGCACAACGCATGCTGCAGGATTCCAGGTTCTCACCTGAGGATATCAGCAGATTTTCAGGGTTGCCACTTGAGGATGTTCTGAAATTACGGGAGAAATGATGATTTGAGAAAATGCTCAGGAAGCGTGAGGCTTCCTGGGCATTTTAAATTTCTTTAACATTCTCAGCCAACACCAGGAACCCAAAACAGCTCCCATCATACATCCAAACCCATTGTGGATAATATCATCAAACTCAAACAATCCTCGACAGGTGATCAACTGCAATAATTCTATCACAAACGATGTTCTCATTCCAATCACCAAACCTCTTTTCCAGCTGATTCTCTTATCTAAAGCAACTGGCAATAAACAGCCATACGGCATCAATAATATGCAATTTAGAATATTTTCCTTCAGCATCTCATTGTCATGATATACAAAAAATGCTTTCCAAGACCAGAATATGTGAAGTTCATATTGAGGATATGCCTGTGGAATGCGAGTAAAAACTGTAGACTCCAATACCGTCCAAATATATATATAAATTGCGATATATGCCAGACTTTGTGAAAAACTAATTCTGTTACTTTTGTATGACTGTTTTATGATCCGGCTAAAACACAATAAAAATACGAAAAACCAACAAACCCCAGTTATTCCCCAACTGGGATTTTGCTTAGTAATTGTTTTATAAATATCCATTTAAATTTACAACTTATCTTTTAATCTCTGTAAAAGATATCTCTTGTGTATACTCGTTCTTTTACATCATCCAGACATTTATCATATCTATTTGCAATAATTGCCTGACTCTGCTCTTTAAATGCCTCAAGATCATTTACAACTTTACTTCCAAAAAATGTTGTTCCGTCCTCTAATGTCGGTTCATAAACAATAATGGTGGCACCTTTAGCTTTAATGCGCTTCATCACACCTTGTATAGAAGACTGACGGAAATTATCTGAATTTGATTTCATGGTAAGACGATATACACCAATTACAACTTCTTTTTCCATAGAAGCATCATATGTATTCTCATCTCCATAAGCATAATATCCTGCTTTCTGCAAAACACGATCTGCTATGAAATCTTTTCTTGTTCTGTTAGATTCAACGATTGCTGACATCATGTTCTGCGGAACATCTGCATAATTTGCCAAAAGCTGCTTTGTGTCTTTTGGTAAGCAATATCCACCATAACCAAAGGATGGATTATTATAATGAGAACCTATTCTAGGATCAAGACACACACCATCAATAATCTGCTGTGTGTTCAAGCCTTTCATTTCTGCATAAGTATCAAGTTCATTAAAATATGACACTCTGAGAGCAAGATATGTATTAGCAAATAATTTTACTGCCTCTGCTTCTGTAAATCCCATAATCAGGGTATCAATATTCTCTTTAATTGCGCCCTCTTGTAACAAACTGGCAAATGTATTCGCAGCTTTTACAAGTCTTGCATTTTCAACATCTGTTCCTACAATAATTCTGGATGGATACAGATTATCATATAAGGCTTTAGACTCTCGCAAAAATTCTGGACTAAAAATAATATTATCACAGTGGAATTTTTCTCTAATACTTGCTGTATACCCTACCGGAATTGTCGATTTAATTACCATTGTTGCATCTGGATTATATTCAATAACCAGCTTAATCACAGCTTCTACCGCTGATGTATCAAAAAAATTTTTCTTGCTGTCATAGTTTGTAGGTGCAGCGATAACTACAAAATCTGCATCCTTATATGCTGTTTCTGCATCTAACGTAGCTGTCAGATTTAACTGTTTTTCTTTTAAATACTTTTCAATATACTCATCCTGAATTGGACTGATTTTTTTATTAATCTTTTCTACCTTTTCCTGAACAATATCAACTGCCATTACCTCATGATTTTGAGATAACAATGTGGCAATAGAAAGTCCAACATATCCTGTTCCGGCTACTGCTATTTTCATTTACATAAATTCTCCCTTCTACTTTTTTTATTTTCCACTATTTCAACAATTCTTTTGAGTTATTAGCTTGAAACAGCTTATGATATTTTAATATAAGCTACATTATTTTTCCCAACTCAGCTAGGAAAACAGCTTTTTCATTTAGTACTATCATTTTGACATATAATCTTTATCTTTTATGCACTAAAGACCATAAACCAATTTCCACTAATGAAATTCTACTCATAATTAAGGCCAATACATAAGTAACAATTGACGCATTATACCATTGTTTTATAACATATAGTTTACTATTCACTAACAATCTATGTCTTTTAATCTCTGTACCGTACGATTTACTTATTGAAACAGAATGATTATGTATAAAATACTGTCTTGGTAAAAGAGCAGTTTTCTTTCCCGCTTTTTTCAACTTAATAGCTAATGATATTTCTTCACAATATAAAAAAATATTTTCATCATACATTCCATGTTTCAACATTTCTTTTGCATTCATCATAAACATACTTCCAGAAACACCATCAACATCTTTATATACTACATTTTCTGTCAAAATATCCTTATAAAAATATTTGCTCAACCATTTCGACCAAACTAAATCAAAACTTAAAATATAATCCCACAAATTGGGAATTCTAAATGCTGTATTAATTTGACGATTGCGATATTTATCCAACATAAATGGTGCAGCAATTACATAATCTTGATTATTTCTTAAGAATTCTTCCAATTTGTTAATGGTTTCATCTTCAACAATAACATCTGGATTTGACAATAAAATATAATCAGAATTATATTTGTCAATCAGATATTTTATTCCATAATTATTTCCTGCACCGTAGCCTCCATTTTTATTAGATACAATCACTTCAACTTTTTCAGAAATAATATCCGACAATAACTGCACAGAATTATCTGTCGAAAAATTATCTACAACCAATATATGTCTAACATTCTTATATGTTTTTATTTTATTTACATAATTCAATGTAGTCATTGCGTCATTATAGTTTAAGACTAATACATCTATCATAACATCACCCTATTTCTTTTGAATATTTAAATGCCATACCTCGTAACAAATCTAATTATTATTTCCAAATCTTGTATTTTTTATCTTATAAATTAAGTTTACTACCAAATCACATTTCGATATAATTAAGATTACTACATATGTCAAAGCACTTATAAAGATTTCTATTATTAATTTAATATTATCTGACATACATGTTTTATCTAATAATATACACATACAAGCAATTCCAAGACAGCCTATTAAAGTCTGTAAAAAAATTTTAATATTAAAATCAAAACAAACAACTTTCACAGAATAGTATGCTGTTATACACATGACAACAAATTCAGCAATTAACGTAGTAAATGCAGCCGCATATATCCCATATTTAGGTAATAAGATTATATTTAATATGATGTTCAGTAACGCAGCTACTACTGTTGAAACTAAAAAATTTTTTTCTTTTCTATTTGGTATTAAAATAGAATATGTAAAAAAACAAGCTTCAATCGCAAAAGGAATAGCTATTGCTAATATTTTTACTACCATATCACCATTTATATATTCAGATCCAGCAACAATGTTTAAAATTTTATCCCCTTCCAAAAACAATCCTACTGCAATTGGTAATGTAAATATAATTAAATAATCTTGTACTAAAGTTAATGTTTGTTTATATTCTACTTTCTTTTTTTCAGCTACATATAAAGAAAATCTTGGTAAAGTTACCATAATTACTGATGTCAAAAGAGTCTTAAGCATTGAATATATTTTTGAAGAAACTGTATAAACTCCAACTATCGAATCAGCATTATACATACCTAGCATCGTTATATCCGAATTCAAATATATTGTTGACGCAATACAGTTAAAAAACAATATAAAAATAGGTATAAAGTGTTTATTTAAATTAATGCGAGTTGTCAAACGTAATTTCACGCCATTTTTCTTAATATATCTCCAATTTAAAATATTTCCGCCTGCGTTAGACATCATTGAAATAAATGTATATACATATATATCTGCTGGTGATTTTACAAATAAAAATAATGCTACTATAGAGATTATTTGTATAACAATATATCTAACCGCAAGATACAAATAATCTTCAAAAATAGAATTAATCCAATCTGCTCCGAGTGTCGTCAAAACAATCTGCACGCTCTGAATAACTACTATCTTTTTATAACTAACCAATTTGGGCCAAGATATAAGTAATATTATTAATATTCCATATGTTATCACCGTCATAATACAATTAATTGTAAAAATCTGTGCTACAAATTCATTTAATTTTTCTTTTCTTTTTCTTACAAAAGCTCCCTCTCTTATTGCATAATTTGGAATGCCTAAGGCTGCAACAAGTAGAAGATATGCTATTATAGATTGACTAAATGAATAAGCACCTAACGCATCAGCACCTAATACTCTAGAACAATATGAAAATGAAATAAACGGGAAAAGAATCGAACATACAGTTTTAATGCCATTTAAAATAGCATTTTTCCCTAACGTATTTTTTTTCATAATCAATCTCTCCTGTAATTATTAGCATATTTACATAGCTTTACCTCTTTCATTGCTATTCCTAATATGAACCAAAAGAAAAAATCATGTGTACTAGTAAAAAGTACAATTTCTGCTAATCCTTGAATCAACATTGATATTGCAAAACATGCGCTACCTCTTACTATGTCGTTATCATATTCACCCCTAAATCTATTAATTAATACAGTAATTATCATAATTGCTAATATAACGCCTACGATTCCGCCTCTTGAAATCACTGCTACAATCCAATTATGTGGGTTATAATCAGCATTTTGAATTAAATATCCCGCCCCAAATAATGGATACTTCCAAAAATAATCAATTGAAATTTTCCATCGTTCTAATCGTTCTAGAATTGTAGATGTATTATTATAAAATGCATATTGTCCTATTTCTGTTTTATCTAATATTAAGAGAAAAATCGCACCAAATATCATCAATAATAAAAAGAGCTGAATAATTCGCTTTACGCTTAAATTACCTTTCCACACACATACAATTGCCAAAATAATAATTCCAGCAATTATACCAGATCTTGATTTAGTTAGTCCCAAAGATAGAAATAGCATTACAGTTAAAAATACTCTCTTGTATTTTTCTTTATTAACGCAAAACAAAAAAGCAAAACAAGGAATAATTCTACTTGCTATCGCATTGCTTCCTCCTATGGGAATAATTAAATTGTTTTTATAATAATATGTATCATCAAAATAACTTACTGGGCTTAGATATGCCTCCAAAATAACTTGTAAACAAATTATTATAAATAATAGAAAAACAGCTAATTTCATTTTATTTACATCATCAACATAATTTTTAGCAATAAAATAAGCAATCACACACAAAATTGATGTTTCTAAATTTCCATAAAAATCCGGCATTTTATCTATATAAAAAGCCGGAACTAAAGAAAGGATCACTCTTAATACAAGCAAAATTGTCAATATATCAATAGATGAATCTTTCCTTACCATATGTACTAATATAAATATTATTCCAATTACACATACTATTGTAGTGGGTGTTATGTTATAAAAAACGATATGTGGAACATCAATACATATATTATCTGGTCCCAGTATTGACATTGTAAATATTAACGTACATAATACAAAATATATTAACCCATTATTATAAAAAGGTCTAATTTTCATCCTATCTAGCCCTAACCATTTCTTTGTAACATTTTATTGGTGTCGATTTATACAATTTTGCATGTCGCATAGCATCTTGAAGGCACAATAATTTCCACCATTTCTTTGAAATTGCTCTATATAATGCACCTTGATCGGTAAAATATTTTTTATCATACCCTTTATTCCAAGTAGATACTCTTTCTTCTGTTAATTCAGCTAATTCTATTGGTAATGCGTATATTTTCATTTTATTTTTTAAGCATGATGTAAGAAACAAATTATCTTCTCCATGGCTATAGTCTGTTCCGCCACCAAAGCATTGATTAAAATATATAGCATTTTTTTTAATTTTATCAAGTCTTATGGATATACGAGCAGTACCATATCTTAAATAATTAAACCACGTAACTCTATGCGCTTTTTTTATAATATATCTAGTTGGATTTTTCTCAATTAGATTAAAAACAATAACATCTGCATCAGGGTTCTCATCAAAAGCAGACTCTATTTTTTCAACATAATTATCAACATATCTCATATCATCATCTGCAAACAAGCATATATCTCCCGTTGCTCTTATTAACGAATTATTACGATTCAACCCAACTCCTCGTTCATTAAAATTCAAATAAACCGCATTATGTGATTTATACATAAACTTCTCAATTGAGTTAAATGTACATTGATTTCCAACAATTACATCTGAATCAATATTCATTTTATCTAACAATGAGTGATCTGTCTGATTCATAGCAGCTACAAGAACTTGCACAGTATGTTTATCCATTTCCGACATCTCCTATTTACTAAATCTTCTCACATATCTTTTTTTCTTATAAATTCCAAACAATATATTTCTTCCTGTATTAAATAAACTTTCTATCGAGTTCTTTTTCTCAGCATTCTTGAACAATCTATAATGCCATTTAATCAGTTCTTTATACCCATGTGTACTAATACTTCCACTTCTTCCACGTCTATATTCAGCTAACACTTCATCAAGTAAATAGCACCTGGTTTTCTTACACACTTTTAACCACATCGCATAATCGTTATTCTTCTTTATATCTGTAATCTGAATCAGACCGATTTTTTTTCGATCATACATAACTGTCAGACATCCCGGCCAACAGTAATTAAACATTCCTGTTTTAGATATCACTTTTGGTCCTGTAACAATTACATTTGTTTTATTTCCATCAGCATCTATTTCTTCATAATTGGTATATGAAAAATAATATCTATTTTTCATCATAAAACAAATTTGCTTTTCCAGTTTTTCTGGTTTCCACAAATCATCCGAATCCAAAAACGCAACCCATCTTCCATTAGCTTCCCTTAACGCCCTATTCCGACTAACCGCTGCTCCTGAATTTTTTTCATTTTTTATATATCTGATTCTTGGATCCTTTATTTTTCCAACCACTATGTCAGTATTATCTGTTGAACAATCATCCACAATAATCAATTCCCAATTGTGGTATGTCTGATCAATTACTGATTGTATTGTTTCAGTTATATATTGTGCTGTATTATAAGACGGCATTATAATTGACACTAAATCACTCATGTTATTTCCCACTCTTTATTAAAATTTCTTTTGCCATTTCTTGTTTTTCCAGATATTCTTCCAAGCTAATCTTACCTGTTCTCAGCAGATAATCCCCAAAATCCTCCGCCGTAGCCATATCATCCTGTGAAATGCCTTCCTGCTTGATAAATGCCTTTTTGACTGTTTCTAAAATAATGTTAATATCTTCTATCAGCCCAACTTTTTTGATATATTTCTGATCCCACTCCAATTTATCTTCCCAGGTAATCGCATTTCGCCCATTAACCTGTGCCAGACCTGATAATCCGGGTTTTGCAGTATGGCGCATTCTTTGTTCATCCGTCATAAATACCATATCCCTTACCAGCTGAGGTCTTGGACCAATTACTGACATCGTTCCGTTCAGGATGTTAAAAGCTTCCGGCAGCTCATCTAGGCTTGTCTTTCTTAACCATGCACCAAACTTCGTCAATCTTACTTCATCAGGAAGCAGATTTCCTTCTTCGTCTCGCTCATCTGTCATCGTACGAAATTTATACATTTTGAAAATCGTTTCTCTTCCATTCTTATCTACCAAACCTGGACGATCCTGCGTAAAAATAACTGGTGATCCCAGTTTTATTTTTACTAAAAGAGCAACTCCTGCATAAATCGGACTAAAACATAAAATTGCCGCAGATGCACATATTACATCCATCCCTCGTTTTATATACTTCTCATAAAATCCCATCTTACGGGGTTTAATCGCACTCATTAATTCAGCAGTATATGTAGTCTTATCTGCTTCCTTTTTCATTGCATGTGCTGCTGTCGCAGTCGTTACTGCTGTACTTCCTGCCAGAAGACCTAATTTTTTCTTTTTAGACACAACCTCATTCCCCTTGAATACTATTCAAAACAAGCCCGAATAACCTCAATGATCCTCTCCTGCTGCTCCACTGTCATCTTATTATCACTAGGCAGACACAGACCTCGGTTGAAAATATCCATTCCTACATCAGACACGCTGCCTGCAATATATGCATTCGATCTGGCTCTTCCATTTCCGTCTTTTACAACAAATGGATTCAGGCGATAAATCGGCTGCATATGCATCGGTTTCCAGACTGGGCGTCCTTCTGCATTAATAGATGCAATTGCTTCCAGAATCTCTGTCGGACAGGTTTTTCCTGTTTCTTTTATGTAGCAGACATCCTGCTCGCCACGAACCTGCTTGCACATCGCTTTCTTATCAATAATCAGACAAGACAGCCAGTAATTTGGCTCAGAATTTTCCAGATCCATTGGATTCATGGATACTGGTAATCCTTTTAATCCCTCTTTATATCTCTCATAGATTGCTTTTTTCTGTGCAATGTGTTCATTTAAATATGGAAACTGCCCACGTACAACGCCAGCAACCACATTGCTCATTCGATAGTTATATCCCAGTTCTTCATGCTGGTACCATGCAGCATTCTCTCTGGCCTGCGTTGACCATTTACGTACTTTATTTGCAGCTTCTTCATCATCAGTCAGGAAACATCCGCCTGAACTTCCTGTAATGATCTTGTTTCCATTAAAAGAAATCGTATTATACTTTCCAAACGTACCTGTCTGAACACCTTTATATGTGGCTCCCATAGATTCTGCCGCATCCTCGATCAAAATAGCTCCATGCTTTCTGATTACAGCATTTAATTCTTCTATTTTTCCCGGAGTTCCGTAAAGATGTGCAATAACCACAACCTTCGTATCAGGATAGATTTCAAAGGCTTTTTCCAATGCTTCCGGATCCATGTTCCAGGTATCATACTCTGTATCTATAAATACCGGTTCTCCGCCTTCGTATACAACTGGATTTACTGTTGCATCAAAAGTCATATCGGAGCAGAAAACTTTCTTTCCTTCCAATGCTCCATGACCTACTTTCGGCATACCATATGCTTCGATTCCAGCCAGTTTCATAGCCAGATGTAAAGAAGCTGTTCCTGCTGATAAAGCTATTGCATATTTGCAGCCAATATATTCACAGGCAAGTTTTTCTACTTCATTAATGTTTTTTCCTACTGTAGACATCCAGTTTGTTTCATATGCTTCTTTTACATATTCAATTTCCGGTCCATGCATTGTTGGACTGCTTAACCAGACTTTTGATTCAAATTTTTCAAACTTATTACTTTCTTTGAACATGGCTCTCTACCTCTTTTTATGTACTTTCAGTTTATGCTTGATCACTTCTCCGCAGCCACAGCCGCCTCACTCATCAGCTCCTCATACACCTTCTGATGCAGCTTCAGGTCGGAGTCCGCAGAGTGATAGGTCGGTACGATCGCGGCTACGATGTCTCGGATCTTTTCGCTGTTGGCGTAGCCGTATGCTGCCAGGACTTCCAGCTGTTTGAAGAATTCCTGTACGTCCATTTCGATGGGTTTGCCGATGTGGATGAGGTCGTTTGGAGTTTTCTCCATGCCTTCTTCGGCCATCAGCTTTTCTTCGTAGAGCTTTTCGCCTGGGCGGAGACCAGTGTAGGTGACTTTGATGTCTACATCCGGGGTGTAGCCGGAAAGCTTGATCAGGTTTCGGGCAAGGGTGTCGATCTTTACCGGGGCTCCCATGTCCAGGACGAAGATCTCGCCGCCTTTGGCGTAGGTTCCTGCCTGGAGGACAAGGCTTACGGCCTCCGGGATAGTCATAAAGTAGCGGATGATGTCCGGATGTGTGACGGTGACAGGGCCGCCTTTTTCGATCTGGCGCTTGAACAGCGGGATCACACTTCCGTTGCTGCCGAGAACGTTTCCGAATCGTACAGCTACGAATTCTGTGCCGGTTCCTGTTTTCGATGTATGGTTCTCACTTACATATGCCTGACCTTCGTTGTCGTGAAGTGCATCCAGGGTATCCTTTCTGTGTCCGCCAAGTCGTGGCAGCCAGTCGGTGTGTCCGTTGTGGCTAACCATGTTCATGCTCTGGACTACCATTTCGCAGAGTCGTTTGCTGGCGCCCATGATGTTGGTCGGGTTTACGGCCTTGTCGGTACTGATCAGCACAAATCGCTGGCAGCCGTTCATCATTGCCGCATATGCAGTCTTATAGGTTCCTACCACATTGTTCTTGATCGCCTCACATGGGCTGTTCTCCATCAGCGGCACGTGCTTATGTGCGGCTGCATGATATACGATTTCCGGCTTATAGGTTTCAAATACCCAGTTGATCCTTTTGCTGTCACGGACGGAGCCAATTAGTACCTTCAGGTTCAGGTTCGGATAACTGGCCTTCAGTTCCTGCTCAATGTCGTAAGCGTTATTTTCATAAATATCGAAGATCACCAGAAGCTCCGGCTCATGACCTGCGATCTGACGGCAGAGCTCGCTTCCGATGGAACCGCCGCCTCCTGTTACCAGGATCCTTTTGCCCTTCAGATACTGAAAGATCTCTGACATGTTGACTTTGATGGTGTCTCGTCCGAGAAGATCCTCCACTGCTACTTTTTTCATCTTGCTCAGGGATACTTCTCCGTTTACAAGCTGATATACACCAGGAAGCTGCTTCAGCTCGCAGCCGGTTTCCTTGCAAATGTTCAGGATATCCCGCTTCTGATGCGGTGTTGCCGTCGGGATCGCAAGAAGGATCTGATTGATATGATACTTGTCCACATTGAGAAAAATATCGTCTCTTCCGCCTACCACCGGAACGCCTTCCATGTATCTTCCCCATTTATTCGGATTGTCATCGATCAGGCAGCGTACTCTGGAATTGGTTTCCTTTGCATTCTGAAGCTCCCGGACAATGGTCCTTCCCGCTTCTCCTGCACCGATGATCATCACGTTTTTGCTCCGCTCCGCACGCTCGCTCTTTTCTCTGCGGTTCCGCTCAAGAAGTACAAAACGATAGGAGAAACGTACGCCTACAGTCAGGAAAAACTGCAACATGATACCGATCAGATAATAGGAAGCCGGCATCCGTCCCCAGAAGATCGTGATACCCACAATATGCAGAACGCCAGTGATCACAGTTGCTACCGTGATCTTGATCAGCTCATGGAAGCTTGCGAAACGCCATACACTGTTATACAGATGCATGCATCCGAACACTGCCAGGATGATAATGGTATAGATTGGTGCAAAACTCCTCCACGCGACAAAATAGTCTGTGGGGATCGAGGAATACCGAAAATCGAATCTCACCAGCAGCGCCATAAAATAAGAAAAATTAACAGCTATCATGTCATAGATGATCAGATATATCGCAATTACTTTCCAATGTTCTAACTTCTTCATACTTCCTCCGGTCTGTCTTACTGTTTCTGCATAATCCCTGATGTATTCTTCCTGCTCTTTGTCTTCTGTCTGCTTTTCCCTGGGACTTTGTTTTGCCAGCGCCAGAAGCAGGACCGAGAACGCAAGAAGTACTACGATCAGCATGATCAATAAAATCTGCATTTTTTACTTCCTCTTTTATATTTATAACTTATCTAATTTATTTTTATCCCCGAACTGCGTCTCCGCAGCCCGGGTCATTATATTCGAATCTCAATATGTATGGATCATTTTGCGCCGCTTCCGCGGAAAACGACCATAACTGTCTTAAACAGGATCTCTATATCCAGCTTCAGACACCATTCGGCAATGTACTTTGTATCAAGCTCTACGACTTCCTCGAAATCCGTAATATCACTTCGACCGCTTACCTGCCACATACCGGTAAGTCCCGGCTTGATGGCCAGACGTTTGCGATGGTGAAGCTCATACTTCTCCCACTCATCCATTGTCGGCGGTCTGGTTCCTACAAGACTCATATCTCCTTTCAGAATATTCCAGAACTGTGGAAATTCATCCAGGGATGTCTTTCGGATAAAATGTCCTACTCCTTTGATGATTCGTGGATCATCATCCATTTTGAACATCATTCCATCTTTTATGTTATTCTGTTTCATCAGTTCTTTTTTGCGTTCTTCTGCATCCATATACATGGAGCGGAATTTATAGATCTTGAACGGACGACCGTTCTTTCCCATGCGGACCTGTGAGAAAAATGCAGGACCCGGAGATTTGATCTTGATGGCCGGAACCAGAAAGATCGCTGCGATTCCTGTAAAAAGACAACCTACCAGACCGCCTGCGATATCCATAGCTCGTTTCACAAACATCTGGCGCGGTGTCACAATGTGGATACTGCTGGAAAGCACAGTGTATCCGCCAAGCTCCTCCACCACCTGGTTCTTGCCAAGAGATTTCATAGTTGCCAGTCTCATATGGATGACAACTCCCATTGCAGAGCAATCCTTGATCATCTGCTCCGGGATCGGGATTTCCTTAGGCACTGCAAAAAATACTTCATCGATCCAGTTCTTATGGATATAGGAGATCATATCCTCACTCCCGGCTACTACCGGTACTCCACAGACGGATGCACCCTTCTTGTCACAATCCATAAAGACGATTCCTGCCAGATGATAGGTTCCGTAATTATTCTTGCGGATGGTTTCCACCACATTGTCTGCATTTTCACTGACTGTAACGATCAGCAGGGATCGCTTCTCGCTTTCTTCGTATCTGTGATCCTTCAGGAATTTCTTCAGTGCCTGTCTGCCGCAGTAGCTGAAGCAGGTATAAAGCACATAGGTGATCAGCAGGATCATTCTGGAATAATTGTTTCCAATTCTTAAAAGAAACATATATGCCAGGACCAGAAGGCAGACCAGTGTACACTGTTCAAAGGTTTTCTTCAGTTCCACCAGCATTCCTCTTCGCAGAACTCCGCTGAAGCTTTCATTAAAAAATGTGACCATCAGCTGGATAAGAAACATCACCACTGCCACATTTCGATACAGCTCTGTCTCGTATGGCTGACCGATCCCGTTTCGGATCCAGTATGCAAGTACAAACGCAAGCTGCAGACACAACATATCGCAAATCGCAAAATCTGCATGTTTTACCCAGCTGCTGTTTTCTTTTTGATACATATTCTTTTCTACGCCTTCCCTCGCTTACATTTTTTGTTGCTTTTATCCCCTCTCCGGTATCTCAGGCACCTAGAGAGGGGATGATATTTATTTCACGACAATGGTAAGTACGGCTCCGTTGGAGCTGTTTCCACTGTTGTCGACTACATAATATGTAAGCTCGTAAGTTCCCGGTGCAGCTGTATTTACATCACCGGTGATCTGGATCCTTTTGAAAAGATCACTGGTTGACTCTGTATCATCCTGGATATCCTTTACATAGCTTAATTTATCCAGCGTAGTTCCTACCGGTACCTCTACGTAATAGGTAGTCAGATACATCTTCGGATCCTGCGGAGAAAGCTGCTCAATCTTGTCTTCCTGTGTCTTCTGCGCCTGTTCCTCCGGAGTCAGTTCTCCTTCTGCGGAATCTCCGCTTTCAGCATCTGTGCTGTCTGCTTCTGTCCCATCCTGCATATCTGTCTCTTCTGCAGGCTCTGTGGTGTCTGTGGAATCTCCATCCTCTGTGAGACCGTCATTATCGATCAGTCCCAGCTGCGGATTTTCGGCACTGCCGTCCTGAGCTTCCATGGTAAATTCTTTTTTTGTTACATTGTTGTTTTTGTCCTTTGCAACAAAGATAACAGAAACCTGTTTTCCGTCATTCTTCGGATATATGGTTTCTACAGTAAGAGACTCTGTAACATCTCCATCTCTGTCATCCTGTGCCTTTACATCCTTCAGAAGATCCTCTTCTGTCATATCGGATGTATAATTCGTATCTTTTCCCTCTTCAAATGTGATCTTCGGTCCTTCATTATCCTCGGAGCTCTTCATGTATACTACACCGGCTCCCATACCAAGGCAGATGACCACTAATAAAAACACAAAAAATTTCTTCATATTTTTGCTGCTCCCGGCCTTTCCCAACACTTTGATCCGTTGTTGTTATTTTTATGCGTGACGTTTCTTTTTCTTTTTGGATTTCTTGCCCATTTTGGAAGAGTATGGGATTGTACCAAGTACGCTTAATCCAAGATATTTCTCTACGTCTTCCGGTGTCTTTACAGTATCGTTTGTCAGATATACGATGATCACAACAGCTGCTGCCAGAAGGATACCCAGAAGTCCGCCGATCACACCGTTTTTCGGTACACTTGGGCTTGATGGCTCATCCGGGATGTTTGCTGTCTCTACCACATTTACTGCCTTGATATCCATAACCTGCTGGATATGCTTGGAAGCAATATCTCTTACTGCGTTTGCGATCTCTGCCGCTGTATAAGGATCGGTATCTGTAACTGTGATGGATACTACTCGTGTATCCGTTGGTGTATCTACGGAAAGCTTCTTAAGAAGCTTCTCATGTGTCATATCCAGTTTCAGCTGTGCGATCACACCCTCAGTAACTGTACGGCTCTTGATCAGCTCCGCATAGTCCTTGGTCAGTGATGTACTTGTCTGGATATCCTGATTGGTCAGTGTGCTGCTGTCCTGCTTGGACAGTACCACGATCTTGGTTGTGGATTCATACTTCGGTGTGATCAGAAGCATGGTTCCCATAACAGCTGCCAGGCAGAAAACAATACCGGATAAAATGATAACACCCAGCTTGCTCAGTAACAGGTGAAATACCTCACCAAGATCGATCTCTACTTCGTCGTTGTTGTTAACAGTCTGATTTTCCATTTCTTTTCTCCATTACCCTGTGATTTTCCGGGGATTTTTGATAAAGATCTTCTTTACATATTCGCTCCCCATTGTTTTTTCCATTTTGGCGACACATTTGCCGATCTCCGGGATACGCTCCGTCTTACGGTGTCCGTCAGAACCGACAAAATCCAGAAGCCCATGCTTCATGACTTTCCGTGCAAAGGTTTTTGCCCCGAATCCGTCCTGACCGCTGATGGTATCTGCGTTGACCTGGATATGTGCTCCCATATCCTTCAGCTCTGTCAAAAATCCAATATCGTTCCGGGTAGCCTTATAACGTTCCACATGAGCGATGATCGGGATAAAACCATTCATCAGAAGACTTCTGACCCGTTCTTCAATATAATTTTTCTCATCTCCGTTGCTGAATTCCACAAGCACATATCTGGAACCTGCAAGGGTAAGCCGCCGTCCCTTCTTAAGGCATTCCACCATATCCATACTGGAATGGAGTTCACAGCCCAGATAAAGTCTCATGCCTTCATCACCAATATTCATGGCTGCTCTACGCAGCTGCATGAACTGTCTTGTCACAATGTTCATATGCGGCTCAAACATATCGTACCGGAAATGTGGTGTCAGGATCACATGACGTACGCCCTCCTGATACTCCTTGTTGAGCATCCAGAGTGATTCTTCCATGTTTCTTGCACCGTCATCCACCCCGGGGAGGATATGACAATGAATATCATAAAGTCCCTTCATTAAAATAACCCACTCATTTCTGTTGTCAATGTTTTTTTATTTACTGCTGCTCTCACCATAATCTCCGTAGGAACCATACTTACCGTACTTGCCGTATTTACCATACTTGCCATAGTGACCGTAATTGCCGGCCTTGCTGTAGTCCACCTTGTTCAGGATGGTTCCCAGGATCGGGCAGTTGCTCTTGGCAAGCTGATCTCTTACTTCCTGTACAAAACGGTAGCTGATGGTACCGGATTCAACGACGATTACAGATCCGTCGCAGGAATCTGCTATGATAGCACTGTCGATGATCAGTCCAAGCGGCGGTGTATCTACAATAACGTAATCATAAACATCTCTTACCACGCGGATCATATCCTTGAAGAGTCTGTTTCCGAGAAGCTCTGCCGGGTTCGGAGGTACGATACCGGAGAAGATAATATGGAACTTCGGAAGTGTAGTGGCACAGATCACGTCAGAAAGCTTGGCCTGCTTGGAAAGATAATGAGCAAGTCCCATTACCTCCTGGTCTACTGTCACACGTCCCATCAAAACGGATTTACGCAGATCGGCATCGATCAGAAGCACTGATTTGCCGCTCTCAGCAAGAGAGGCAGCAAGATTAAATGCCACACTGCTCTTTCCCTCATTAGGAGTACAGCTGGTAAGTGCGATCACTTTCTTATCTGCTCCGCAGAACTGGATATTTGTTCGCAGAGCTTTATAAGCCTCATCCATCTGGTGATCAGACTTCCAGTTGCTCAGTTTAACTTTAATCATAATTCCTTTTCACCTTTACCTTTATGTTCTATCTGATGACAGTCTTGCCCTTTGGGCATGTCTATAGGTTATTATACAATCCCATTTTCTAATACGCAAGTTCTTTATTCGACAGAAAAGCCGTTAAATATGTACAATTTGCCTAATTTTTATTATTTTTTATTCCCCGGCCCAGAAACAGGATAGATTATTTTTATTCCCTGTGTTAAAATAAACCCACGGCAATGAGTGCAGCGGTTACAGGAGGAGCCTTATTTTTTGCCAACCGTGATTGGCTGCCATAAGGAGGATATAAACATATGACAAAACAGGAATTTCAGAAACTGACCGAAGATCATGTCCTGCTGCTGGATGGTGCTACCGGCTCCAACCTGATGAAGGCCGGCATGCCGCGTGGTGTCTGCACAGAGAGCTGGGTGCTTGAGCACAAGGATGTGATCCAGTCTCTGCAGAAGGCATACATCGAGGCGGGAAGCCATATCATCTATGCACCTACCTTCGGAGGAAACCGCATTAACCTCACTATGCACGGACTGGAGGATCAGATTGAACAGATCAATCATACCCTGGCAGGCTATTCAAAGGAGATCGCACCGGAGGGTGTTTTCGTAGCAGGTGATATCACCACCACAGGCAAGATGATGGCACCGGCCGGTGACATGACTTACGAAAAAGCCTTCGAAGTCTATCAGGAACAGATCGGCTATCTCCGTGATGCAGGTGTGGACCTGATCGTAGCGGAAACCATGATCAATATCGAGGAGACACTGGCTGCTGTAGACGCCTGCCAGAGTGTCTGCGAGCTTCCTATCATCTGTACCGTGACTGTAGAAGCAGACGGAAGTATCTTCAGCGGCGGAAATGCCATAGAGGCTGCCATGTCCCTGGAAGCTGCAGGTGCAGACGCTGTCGGCATCAACTGCTCGGTTGGCCCGGACCAGCTGGTATCGGTTATCCGCAATATCAAGGAGAACGTTTCCATTCCGGTCATTGCCAAACCCAATGCGGGAATGCCCCAGATCGATGATCTTGGAAATGCAGTTTACAGCATGACCCCTGCGGATTTTGCAGGTTATATGAAGGTGCTGGTGGACAACGGTGCTTCCGTGATCGGCGGATGCTGTGGTACCACACCGGAGTTTATTTCGGAAACCGCCCAGGTGCTTGGACTTCGATAACTTTAACCGGAACAGATATGCTTCCACGCACTGCTTCAATTTAGAACAGCAATAAGCTGTGAGTGAAAGATTCCGTCAAAAAATTCCTGAGGATCCTATGTGAGATATCAACATAGAAATTCTCAGGATTTTTATTTTTCCGGATATTATTTCTCTTTTACTGCTTCTTCCGGCCGGTTTGCCTTATCCGCATAGGAGCTACGGATCGCTTTTCGCACTGGAAGTACACAGGCAGGAACAACGGAAAGGCCATCCACTCCCATCTGGATAAAAGCTTCTGTAAGATTGGAATCTGCTGCCAGCTCTCCGCATATGTAAACTTCACATCCTGACTTATGTCCTGCCTCTGTTACCATGCGGATCATCTTTACAAGCGCCGGATGATGATCATTGTATTTATCCTTCAAAAGAAGATTCTGCCGGTCCATAGCCAGGGTATACTGGGTCAGGTCATTGGTTCCAAGGCTCAGAAAATCCACACGTTTTCCAAGTTCTTCACTGATCATGACCGCTGCCGGTGTTTCGATCATAATTCCGGTACGGATGTTTTTGTAAGGAATGTTCTTCTCATCCAGGCCCTTTTTTACCTCACGGATCAGCTTCTCGATCTCATCCAGCTCTTCCTCGGACGTGATCATCGGATACATCAGGTTGATATTTCCATAGGCACTTGCACGGTAAATAGCCCGAAGCTGCGCTTTGAACATTTTTTTGCGATCCAGGCAGAGGCGGATGCCGCGGTTTCCCATCATAGGATTGACCTCATCAGGAATTGCCATATATTCTGCCTGACGGTCTGCCCCCAGGTCCACGGTACGGATCACTGCCGGACGTTCATCCATATCCTCAGCTACTTTTTTATAGGCACGGAACAGCTCATTCTCTCTTGGATAATTCTCTCTTCCGAGATACTGGAATTCACTTCGAAGAAGGCCGATACCTGCTGCTCCGTAATAAAGAACCGTATTCAGATCATCCAGATTTCCGATGTTTGCCAGAAGCTTGATCTCCTTGCCATCGGCTGTAATATCCTTTTGGTTCCGAAGTCTCAAAAGTTCTTCCCGCTCTTCCTTATCTGCTGCATGACGGATCTCATATTCCTTAAGAAGCTCCGGCTCCGGATCGATATACAGTGTTCCTGTATACCCATCTACAATAGCCATATGACCATCCCATTCTTTCTGTATCTCCACCTCGACCAGGGTGGGGACTTCCATGGATTTTGCCATGATCGATACATGGGAAATAACAGACCCCTGATGCATGACTACCGCCAGAAGACTGGCTTTGTTCATCTCCAGAAGTTCATTGGGGGAAAGCTGCTCTGCTGCAAGGATCACCGGCTCATCTCCCAGATTGATCCGTGCATGGGAGCCACCCATGGCGCCGATCAGCAGCTCAGAAATCTCCCTGATATTTTCGATCTGTTCTTTGACAGCCTCGTCCTCCAGCTTGCGGAACACATTGGCAAGCTCATCCCTGGTTGTCTGGACTGCGTAAGCTGCACTGACCTTTTCTGTCGTGATCATGCTTTCCACGGCCCGCTGAAAGCTGCCGCCACTTAAGAGCTTCAGCTGACGTTTCAAGGTCAGCTCCTGCTCTTTAGGGAGGGGTGCTCCGTTTTTATACATATGCTGGATCTGGTTCTTTACCGCTGTTCTTGCATTATCCAGACGATCCAGCTCCTTTTTTACATTGTCTACCATGGACTGACGGATCTGATATTCGCCTCTGTGGTAATACAGTATTTTTCCAATGGCTATTCCGGAAAAAGCGGATGTACCTTTGTATATCTCCACCTGAAAAACCCCCTTACTGGTTCGTCTGCTTAATCGCAGGCAGCTTTAAACTCTGTCCAGATCTTATTGTATTCCTGCTCTGCTTCCTGGCTTACATTCTGTACGATCTCACCCTTTGTCACGCTGTCCGGAACAACCAGGCTCTCGTCTACCAGATCATCTGCTGCCTTGTTTGTATTGTAGTATCCGATATAGTTGATGCACTGTGCAGATACTTCCGGCTCCAGGATATAATTGATAAATTCATTGGCAGCCTTCGCATTCGGTGCTTCACTTGGCACAAACATTCCCATAATACCAAATCCAAGACCTTCCTTAGGATAAACCACCTTAAGATCCGGATTATCCTTCAGTGCCTGTGTTACCTGTGATGTATAAAGAAATGCCACGCTTGCCTCTCCGTTGAGAAGGGCATTCTGTGTATTGTCATCCTGGATCATACGAATGTTCGGTGCCAGCTCTTTCAGCTTCTCACCGGTCTTGTCGATCACGGCTACATCTTCTTCGTTCATGCTCTCCCCCATGGAAAGCTGTGTGATGCCACAGATCACGCGGTAATTACCTACGATGGCAATGCTGTCCTCCAGAGACTTATCCCAGAGATCCTTGTATCCTTTAATGTCGATATCTACCTGCTCCGGATCATAAACGATCAGTGGGATTCCTGCTCCGTAAGGTACTGTATATTCGTCATCCGGATCATAAAACTGTCCCTGATAAAGGGGGTTGATGTTCTTAAAATTGGAAACGGTATCCTTGTCGATCTTCTGGACAAGTCCCTCTTTTACCGCGCTGTCGATAATGTAATCATCTGCAATTACCACATCGTAATCGCCGCCCTTTGCCTGGGAAAGCTTCTCAAGCATGGTCTCATCGGTATCAAAGTTGGAATATACCACCTTGGTCCCTGTTTCTTTTTCAAAATCATCCAGCACTTCCTGCGGAAACATTCCGTCCCATGTATAAAGTACCAGTTCATCCTTATCCTTTGCACTGACACTGACACCTGTTATCATAGATGTTCCAAGTACCGCACATAACATGATCGCTGCTGCTTTTTTTGATTTCATAGAACCTCCTTCATGTCTCTCTCTGACGTCTTGTTATTTTGCTTTTACCTTTGTCCAAAGCTCTGCGAATTTCTGCTTGATCTTTGGCTTCTGGTATCCGAAGATCTCATTCTTTGGATTGTCGATCTGCGGAATATAGGAAGAAATTCCCTCATAAGTTCCGCTCTTCATCTCCTCGAATGCACTCTTTACAGTAGAAGTATATCCTACTTCTTCGGTATTGGAAAGAGCATTTTCATCATCCAACATAAAATTGATGAACTCATGAGCCAGATCTACTTCATTACAGTCCTTGGTGATGACCATGGCATCATACCAGGTATTGGTTCCCTGCTGCGGAGTATAATAACCAAGCTCCGGATTTTCGCTGATGATATAGGAAGCATCTCCGGAATAAACAACCGCCATTGCCTTGTTTCCTGAGATCATGTTGTCGATCACATCATCACCTGCATAGATCGGATCCATGGTATCTCTCTGCCGGATCAGCCACTCATAAGCCTGCTGGATCTCATCAAGATTTTTTGTGTTCATGGAATACCCCAGCGCTTTCAGGGCAATCATAAAGGAATCCCTTTCGGAATCATACATATAAAGATCTCCCTTATATTTTTCATCGCAGAGAATATTCCAGCCCTCTTTGTCAAGATCCTCCTGAGAGACTACATTCTTATTATAAAGGATTCCTACAGTTCCCCAGAAATACGGACAGGAATAACGATTTCCTGGATCATAGTCCTTATTCTGTACCTCGGGAAGAAGATTTTTGCTGTTTGGGATCTTTTTCCAGTCAAGGGCCTGAAGATATTCCTCCTTGATCAGTCTTTCGATCATATAATCTGACGGAACCAGAACATCGTAGGTTTCACCGCTGGCCAGCTTGGTGTACATCATCTCATTGGACTCAAAGGTTTCATATACAACGGTACAGTTATACTGCTTCTCAAATTTGTCCAGAAGACTCAGGTCCATATATTCTCCGGCATTATATACACGAAGCACATGGTTTCCCTGACTTACGATCGTCCACTTTCCCAATACCAGAACAACCGCAGCAGCTGTGATAACCGCAACGATCCTTCTTTTTTTCGGATCCATTTTTTTCACGGTGGAGGCCTGAAGCTTCGGCATGATCAGATTTGCAAAAAGAAGCACCAGTACAATGACCACGATCACAATGGTAGAAAGGGCGTTGATGGTGGGATTGATGCGCTTTGTCATATTATATACAACAATGGATATATTTTTTACTCCGTTTCCGGAAACAAAGTAGGAAATTACGAAATCGTCAAAGGACATGGTAAAGGCCAGGAGCGCTCCCGCAAAAATCCCTTCTTTGATCATGGGCACGATAACCTTGGTAAGTGCCTGATATGGCGTTGCACCAAGATCCATGGCTGCATTGGCAAGGTTCGGATCCAGGCTTCGTACCTTCGGATATACACTGGTGATCACATAGGGCGTACAGAATGCGATATGTGCCAGCAACATGGTCAGATAGCCTTTCGTCATTCCCAGCGAAGAAAACAGCAGCATCAGACCAATCGCGGTTACGATCTCCGGATTCAGAATTGGAAAGTTATTGATGGTAAGGACCATCTCCTTCAACACCTTTCTGGATTTTGAAAGTCCGATGGCTGTGATGGTTCCCAGCACTGTGGAAATAACAGTTGCCAGAATTGCCACTGTGACCGAAACATAAACTGCCTTACTGATCTCCATGTTGTTTATCAGCTCTCCGTACCAGCGCAGGGAAAATCCTGTAAATCTGGTCAGGGACTTGGATGAGTTAAAGGAAAAGATCATGGTCACAAGGATCGGCAGGTAAAAAAATGCCAGACACAGCACTACATATAATTTTGAAAATATGGTATTTTTTCTTTTCATCTCCTGCCTCCTTTAATCGTCCTGGGTATCCATCTTCTTCATCAGGCTCATAAAGATCAGGATGATCACTGCCAGGATCAGAGAGATGGCACTTCCGAAGTTCCAGTCACCTACAGAAATAAACTGTGACTCGATGAGATTACCGATCAGCATGTACTGGCCGCCGCCGAGAAGCTTCGGAATAACGAAGGTTGATATGGACAGAAGGAATACCATCATGATACCATTGACCACACCTGGCATGGAAAGCTTCCAGGTGATCCTCCAGAAGGTCTGGAAGGGATTGGCACCAAGGTCGTTGGCCGCTTCGATCAGTGACTTGTCCATTTTACTTAAGGATGTATGGATCGGAATGATCATAAAGGGCATAAAGTTACAAACAAGGCCCACGATAACGGAAAAATCTGTATACATCATGGTGATCGGTGAGATTCCCAGCATTTTCAGAAGGTTGTTCACCAGACCATTGTCAGAAAGAATGTTCATCCATGCATAGGTACGGAGAAGCATGTTGATCCACATGGGAATGGTGACCATAAGGATCAGAAAGCTCTGCACCTTTTCGGAATATTTGGAGATAATGTATGCCAGCGGATATCCGCAGACCAGGCAGATTAGTGTGGTCAGGATACCCAGGCGGAAGGATTTCAGGATAACACTTAAATATGTAGCTTCCAGAAATTTTGCAAAATTCGCCCATGTAAAATGCAGGGTCAGAACTTCATTTCCATCTGAGGTAAATGCATAAAGCACGATCAGGATCAATGGTACCACGATCAGGATCGAAGCCCAGATGATGTACGGCTTGATCAGATGCTTGAACTGTTTCATTAGTATCCTCCCATTCTGCACATAACATGGATATCCTCAGGACCAAACTTCAGTCCCACTTCACGTCCCACTTCTGCATAATCGGTAGTGTGCACCATGTATGTGCGAAGCTCCGTCTCAACCAGGATCTCATAATGCACGCCCTTGAACGTAATGTTCCGTACAGTTCCTCTGATCTTGGCCTGATCCGGTTCCACAATATCCAGATCCTCCGGGCGAAGAACAACCTCAATGGCTTCGTTGTCCTCAAATCCCTTGTCTACACATTCAAAACGGAAGCCATCAAACTCCACAAGGAAATCCCTGATCATTGTTCCTTCTATAATATTGGACTCTCCGATAAAGCCGGCAACAAAACGGTTCTCCGGCTCATTATAGATATCTGTCGGGCTGCCGATCTGCTGGATCTCACCGTTGTTCATGACTACTACCGTATCAGACATAGAAAGTGCCTCCTCCTGGTCATGAGTAACATAGATAAAGGTGATCCCTACCTCTCTCTGGATCTTTTTCAGCTCGATCTGCATCTGCTTACGGATCTTGGCATCCAGTGCGCCGAGTGGCTCATCCAGCAGAAGAACCTTCGGCTCATTGACAAGAGCTCTGGCAATGGCAACTCGCTGCTGCTGTCCACCGGAAAGAAGTGTAACATCTCTTTTTTCGAAGCCTTCCAGCCCTACCATTTTCAGCATTCTTTTTACCTTCTGCTCAATAACAGATTTATCTACCTTTTTCAGATTCAGGCCGAAACCGATATTGTCCATAACATTGAGATGCGGAAACAATGCATATTTCTGGAATACCGTGTTGATCTCTCTTTTATATGGAGGCAGCTTGGAGATCTCAATTCCGTTAAACAGTACCTCTCCACCGCTTGGCTCCTCAAAGCCGGCAATGATCCTTAAGGTTGTTGTCTTTCCACAGCCGCTGGGTCCCAGAAGCGTAAGGAATTCGTTTTCGTGAATGTCCAGATTAATGCCCCGGAGCACCTGCTGGTCATCAAAGTTTTTTGTGAGATTTTTTAACTCGATCAGTTTATTGCTCATCTTTTATATTCCCCTTCCCGCGTTTTCCTGCGATCAGATATACTGCCAGTACCAGAAGGATCACTCCCAGCATTATGGTACAAAGTGCATTGATCTCCGGCGTAACGCCTGTTTTCATCTGTGTGTAAACTTTTATCGGCAGCGTGGATACACGTGGCCCGGTTACAAAAATACTGATCACCACATCGTCCATGGACATGGCAAAGGCCAGCAGAGAGCCGGATATAACAGCCGGCATGATCAGCGGCAGGGTAATGTCCCAGAAGGCCCGAAAGGAACCGGCACCAAGATCTCTGGCTGCCTCTTCCAGGGACGGATCCATTCCCACAAGCCTTGCTTTTACCTCCATCAAAATATAGGGCACGCAGAAAACCGTGTGTCCGATCAGAAGTGTCAGCATTCCAAATGGCAGGTTCAGCATATAGAAAAATGCCATCAGTACCATTCCCAGAATGATCTCCGGGATCATCAGAGGCAGAATGGAAATATACTCCATCACCCCTTTTGTTTTCCAGTGGATCCTGGAAAGTCCTACAGTCCCCAGTGTTCCGATCACTGCTGATACCCCACAGCTGGACACCGCCAGGATCAGACTGTTTTTCAATGCCTGGATCAGATCCCTGTCCTGAAACAGTTCCTGATACCATTTCAGGGAAAAACCGGTAAAGCGCACCGGAAGTCTTGCTTCATTAAACGAAAATACCACTACCACACCAATGGGCAGATACATAAGGAAAAACAAGATCCCCAGGTACAGTCCTGAAAGCTTTGAGTTCTTTTTCATCCGATTCCCTCCAGTTCCTTCACATTGGTAAGCTTCCGATATAATACGATCATCAGAGTTGTCAGTATCATCAGTACCACAGCCAGTGCTGCGGCAAAGGGCCAGTTATTGCCTCTTGTCATCTGCTCCTGGATCAGACTTCCCACAAGTACGATCTTGTTTCCGCCCAGGATATCCGCAATAAAAAACAGACCCATAGACGGAATAAAGGTAAGTATCACTCCGGAAAGAAGTCCCGGCAAAGTCAGCTTAAAGGTGATGCTCCAGAAGGCCTTCCATCTGCTGGCTCCGAGATCTCTGGCAGCTTCCACAAGGGACCAGTCCAGCTTTTCCGCACTGGAATATACGGACAGTGCCATAAACGGCAGCAATACATAGATCATACCGATCACGATCGCCGGATAGCTGTACAGGATTTTTAAGGGCTCCTGGATGATGCCAAGCTTCATCAGCAGATAATTCAGAAGGCCCTTTTTCTGGAGAATGATGATCCAGCCATAAAGACGGATCAGGGAATTCACCCAGAAAGGCAGCATCAGGAAAAGCATGGCCAACTTCTTTTTGCCCTCGGAAAGCTTTGCCATAAAGTATCCGAAAGGGTAGCCCACCAGACAGATGATCAAAGTGCTGGTGAGCGCAAGGCGGAAGGATCCCGTAAAGGTCTGCAGGTATACAGGCTCCAGGATCTGCTTGTAATTATCCAGAGTAAATTTCCAGTTCACACCGTAGCCGCCGTCTGCTGTGGAAAAGCTCAGTGCAACTACATACAGAAGAGGCAGTGCGACGAAGATCAGTGTAAAAAGATACAGCGGCAGGATCATCCATACGGAGCCTGCTCTGTGCTTACGCATGGGTACCTCCTGCACAGGGACCTGACTGATCCGGCAATACTTCTTCTGATCTTTCTTCCCGATCTACCAGCACTGCATCTGTAGGAAGAAAACAGCAGCGCACCTTTTCTCCTACACTGACATTTGTATCAATGCCGTAACGGCTTGCCACGATTTCCTGACCTTCCGAAGTTTTCAAAACAACACGGAGCTGGCCGCCGGCGAAGGTTTTTTCAATGACTTCGGCGGTTAAGCCATCGCAGCTGTCCTCTGTGTTTTTTTCTGCGGGCTCCTGTACGCTCTTTTGTGTGTTTTCTGATGTGCAATTCGGCGTGCTTTGTTGTGCATTTTTTTTATTTTCCTCAAACCGGATATTTTCGCTTCTTACTGCGATGGTAACCTTTTCTCCTTTTTGTGGGAAATATCCTCTGTCAGATGTAGCTGCGGTGTCCATTGATACTTTTACTTTTCCGGCATCAGTTCTTACGGTGATCTGAGCGGAAGTACCGTCAATCTCCTCTTCCGCAATGCTTTCCACAATACCGGTCAGGATATTGGCATTTCCAACAAAGGTTGCCACATAGCTGGTCTTCGGATGATTATAGATCTCATCCGGCGTCCCAATCTGCTCAAAGCGACCGTGGTTCATCACAGCGATCGTATCAGACATGTTGATGGCTTCTTCCTGATCGTGAGTGATATAGATAAAGGTGATCCCCAGCTTCTTCTGCAGGCGCTTCAGCTCGTGCTGCATGGCACGCCTCAGCTGCAGATCCAGCGCACCAAGGGGTTCGTCCAGAAGAAGTACCTCCGGATTGTTCACAAGTGCTCTGGCTATGGCCACACGCTGGCGCTGACCGCCGGAAAGCTCTGACGGCTTACGCCTCTCAAAGCCCGGAAGCTGAACAAGCTCCAGCATTTCTTTGACTCTTCTGCTGATCTCCGCTTTCGATGTTTTTTTCAATTTCAGCCCATATCCAATGTTATCTGCTACATTCATATGGGGAAAAAGTGCATAATTCTGGAACACTGTGTTCACATTGCGCTGATTCGGTTCCAGGGATGTCACATCCTTTCCATCCAGAAAAACCTGGCCGGAATCTGGCTGTTCCAGGCCTGCAATGATCCGCAGTGTGGTGGTTTTTCCACAGCCGGAAGACCCCAGCAGAGTGACAAATTCTCCTTTTTTTGCTGTAAGACAAATGCTTTCCAGGACGTCCTCACCTTCCTGGAAGCTCTTTTTTATGTTTTTCAGTTCTAATGAAATTTCGGACATTTAGTTCTCCTTCTGTTTGCTATGATATCCGTACCCTGCATGGGACTTCTCTGATATAAGATTGCTTATTGTTCTCTCACAGGGGATTCTCCTGATCCAAGATTGCTTATTGTACCCCGCATGGAATTTCCTGATTCAAGATTGCTTATTGTACCCTCATAGGATTTCCTGATCCAAGATTGCTTATTGTACCCTCATAGGACTTCTCTGATTCGGTTAACTACTCATTTTCATGAAAATTATCTCGTATATACTGACAATAAGTTTCTTTATTAAATACAGGTTTAAATTCCCGACAGATTTTTTTTGCTTCTTTTGCCTGATCACAAAGAAGACGATACGTAGTCAGTGCCAGAAGCTTGGCTGGTTTGATATATGCCAGTTCTTCATCCATGATCTTAAAATCTGCTCCGTGAAGTTTTCCCGCAAATCCTCCGAATGTAAAATTCAGCACTGGAAACAGATGGGTCAGGTCTCCTACGTCGGTACAGGCGTTGTTAAAATCTGCCGGCTTTGAACATCGGTATGAAACATCCAGAAGCTTTACGGATTCTTCCATCACTTTATCCGCACCTCTGTGCAGGATCGGCATATATCCCTGAAGCGGTTCTCTTTCGATCGTACCACCGAATGCATAGGCAGCTCCGTCATAGGCACGGTCCATTTTTTCCTGTGTTGCCCGGATTGCATCCAGAGACGCTGCACGGACTTTTGTTTCGATCACCGCTTCGTCCGGAACTGCATTGATCACATCTCCGGCTTTTCGGATCACGTTGTGAAGACGCACATGGTCTTCCTCCCGGAAGGTTTCCCGCATCAGTCCCATCATCTGGATGGCACTGGAAGTAATACTTAATGCATTGACACCATCCCATGGATCAATGGCTGCATGTGCGGCTTTTCCTCTTACTGTCACTCGTTCTGCGGAAAATCCATTGCAGGCCGCATTCCCCAGATAGAAGTCTTCCTCCACCTGCATCATGTGCACGTGAGTTGTCAGAATAATGTCAGAATGGTCAAATTCTCCAAGACGGATCAGTTCGCTTTTTCCGGATGCAGGAAAGCCGATTCCCTCTTTACGAAGCCATGCACGTTTATCTGCATCAATGTATTCTTCCGCCGGAACGGCAAAAAAAGATACGGACCCAGACAGAGAGGCTTGAACCTCCTCATTGGTCAGTGCCAATGCTGCGCCGATCATGGCTGCAATCTGTGCGTGGTGTCCGCATGCATGTGCTGTCCCATTAACGGGATCAGCCATCGGATGCGACTTACATCCGATGGCGTCAAGTTCTCCGATAATCGTAATGTTCGGTCCGTCCTGTTCCATCCACTCAGCGCGGACTCCTGTGCGTGCAAGTCCTCCATGCACACGAAGTCCCAGGCCACGCAAAAAAACCGCAACATGTGCGGCTGTTCTCTCCTCATAAAATCCCGGCTCCGGATGGCTCTGGATATCCTTCGCAAAGGCTATGATCTCATCTCTGTGTTCATCTATAGTCTGAATGATCTTTTCTTCAATATGATTCATGTCTTATAACCTCCATTTTCCGCAGGTTAAGCTATATGATATCATAAAACAGTTGATTTGGAAATAGATATTTTTTGGAGATATTTCCATCACCAAAAACAACTAATCTGTCACATTCCAGTTTTTGTTTTAGCTGCAAAGCAGCCTGCGCTTTGGATGCTTTTTGCGGCATGATCTCCAGCCACTGCTCTCCTGTGTAGATGTCCTTCTGATAAACAACATGATATTTATTTTTATATTTATGTTGACACTCCCCACAGCTAAAGCAGGGGGATTCTTGCTTCTCCCACTACTGCATTGGCAAACACCTTACGGTACTGCAATGTCTTACACA
>ENA-OVHB01000038-OVHB01000038.1-human-gut-metagenome-genome-assembly--contig:-NODE-38-length-43143-cov-29.7276_pt1 | contig 43143 bp, 29 predicted proteins | sample MGYA00248677_ERZ507507 | MGnify/ENA primary metagenome ERZ507507 (study PRJEB26165, sample SAMN02676130) | human gut metagenome | isolation source: stool | host: Homo sapiens | place: USA | study: EMG...
TGGGAATCAATGCGAGCCGTCTTTTTTCCGTTCTGTATAACCAGAATCTGAAAGTTGGAAGAGTGCAGACACCGACACTTGCCATGATTGTGGATCGAAATCAGAAGATTAAGGAATTTACCAAAGAGAAATATTATATGGCTCATATCAAGTTTGATGATATGGATGCGGTCACAGAGCATTTTCAGAAAAAAGAGGATGCAGATAAAGTGGCTGCGGACTGTCGGGAGCGGATGTGCGAAGTGGAAAAGGATGATGTGAAAGAGAAAACGGTCCGCCCTCCGAAGCTCTATGATTTGACAACCCTTCAGAGGGAAGCTAACAGAATGTTTGGCTATACCGCACAGCAGACACTGGATGCCGTGCAGGAGATGTATGAGCAGAAGCTGGTTACTTATCCGAGAACAGACAGCCAGTATCTGACAGATGAGATGGGAGAAAGCACTGAAACACTGATTCAGATGGTACTTGGGAAAATGCCTTATGCTGAAGGTCTGGAATATCAACCGGACGTGAGTAAGGTATTAAATTCAAAGAAAGTATCCGATCACCATGCGATTATCCCAACCATGGAAGTAGCAAAGGCAGATATAGGTAAACTGAAAGAGCGAAACCGTAAGATTTTGTATCTGATCAGTGCCAGGGTTCTGACAGCAACTGCAGATCCTTATATTTATGAGAGCCATAAATGCCAGATTACCTGTAATTATCATACGTTTTATCTCATAGCAAAGAAAACAAAGCAGGAAGGATTCAAGGCGATCGAAAATAGATTGAAACAGTTCTTTGACGTAAAGATTGAGAAAGAAGAGCCGGAGTTGGATATCTGGGCAGGCAAGCATTACGGTCCCTGTGATTCTTTTGTATCGGAGCATTTTACGCAGCCACCGAAACAGTACACAGAAGATACCCTGCTTTCTGCGATGGAACGTGCAGGGAATGAAGAGCTGACCGAAGATACGGAAAAGAAAGGACTTGGCACACCGGCAACAAGGGCAGCAATTATTGAAAAACTGATTCAGTCTGGTTTTGTGAAAAGAGAAAAGAAAAATCTGGTGCCGACAGATGATGGCAATGTACTGATTACGGTTCTGCCAGACGAGATTAAATCTCCGAAGATGACCGCAGAGTGGGAAATGGCATTGAATCACATTGCACAGAATACAGAGACAGCAGATGAATTCCTAAATGGGATTACAGATCTCATGCAGGAACTGATTGCCAGATATCAGGGGATTTCAGAAGAAAAGAAAGACCAGTTTCAGGGAAAGGCAAAAGGAGAAGTCATTGGCAAATGTCCCCGCTGTGGAGCAGATGTACGGGAAGGAAAAGTAAACTTTTACTGTTCTGACCGGAACTGTACTTTTACCTTATGGAAGAATGATAAATTCCTTGCAAGCCAGGGGAAAAAGATGGATAAGACGACAGCAAAGAAATTTCTGTCTAAAGGAAAAATCCATTATAAGGATCTGGTATCAAGAAAAACAGGGAGACAGTATGAAGCAACTGTGGAGATGGTTGATCCCGGAGAGGGAAATGTACAGTTCAATCTGATTTTCCCACAACGATAAGTAGTGTATTGCAGGCAGTCTAAGGACTGTCTGTTTTAATACAAATATATGAAAGAGAGGACCTTAGCATGAAGAAAAAAGGTAATTTTAGAAAAGTAGTATCTGGCTTGCTGGCAGGCATGACAATGCTTAGTACAGTGTTATCTCCGATGACTGCATATGCAGCGGAGATCCAGCCAGAGGAAAAACCTCCACTTTATGAGGAAGTGAAAGACCTTCTGGATGAAGATGAGGTGGTGACTGCCAAAGATTATGAAATTGAAACAGGCAGTGTATTTGATGTGAAATCAGATTATACCGGACTGGAAATCAAGGATGATAACAAGGTTAAAGTCACATTTGAGGAAGCAAAGAATGATAAGAATGAGGATTTTACGACAGATCATGCGGACACTTACAAAGCGGTCTATTATGTGAAACCGGTAAATCAGGAGCATCCGAAGTACCAGATCAGCCGAAAACTGATTGTGCGTGAGAAAGAAACAGAAGCGCAGAAAGAGGCGTCTGGGAGTGAAGCAATGACCGAATCCGAAACAGCTGGCAGTGAACAGCAGACAGAGGAAGCGGAGGATTCAGAAGCAGACTCGGAGATTACCGATATTGATGCTGATGAATTTGATGATTTAGTAGAGCAGGCACAGAATCAGGATACCTATGATGAAGAATCAGGGTTAGAGCTTCATGATGTTTTGGAACAGGCAGGAGACGAAGGTGTGGATCTTGAGGCTATGGAAGAAGGAGAGATTGCAACATTTGAAGCAGTTTCGGCTTATTCAGCAAGAAGTACACAGCAGGTAACAATCGAAAAAGGACCACTGTATAGATATGCAGATTATAATCTTGGAACCTATCTGACAGAGCCGTACTATATCAGCTACGGAAGCGTCAGAGCAACTGCGTATTGTGTACAGCCAGCTAAGCCAGGACCTGGATCTGGAAATTATACAATCACAAAGATTGGAGACAATCAGGCGTTAGCAAAAGTGTGTTATTACGGTACAGATGCCGCAGGAAGCGAAAGCTTTTTTGCGAATAAACACACGGATTTTTCAGAAGGAAAAAGATTCATCATTATTCACATGGCTGCATCGTATGCCAACGGAAGCAGTGATGCTTTTTACGGAACCAATGCTACAGGAGAGGCTTTGGCAAAAGAACTCTATAATTATTGTGTGAATAAGCCGGAAATACCAGATGTAGCGATGTCATTTTCAAAGCCGAGTGTAAAGGCTTATGTAGATGGAAATGTTCAGAGAACGGAGAACATTAAGTTCAACGCATCTTCCCAGCAGAAAATTACCATGGACTTACCAAAAGGAGTAAAGCTCCATAATGTATCTACTGGAAATGTAAGTGCGGCAGGTGCAAGCGTAACAATTGGAGGCGGAACCACGTTTTATCTTTCAGCTCCTCTGACACAGACAAGAGATGTAAGTGCTACTTTTTCTGCAAAAATGAAGGGAAGTATTACAAAAGATTATTCAGCATATAAACTGACTACGAATGCAAGTGTTCAGGATCTGGCATTTGTGTTTGGAGAAGGTGTTGCTGATGAAAAATATGTAAGCTTAAAGGTGTCCTGGATTGAGCAGGCTACGATCGAAATCGTAAAGAAAGACGATACAGCGGATGTCAATCTTTCTGGTGCAGTATTTGGTGTTTACAGCGATGAGGCTTGTACAAAGCTGATCACTCAGATGCCGGCAACCGATAAGAATGGAAAATCCTCTGTTACGATCATCAAGACACAGGATACCGTTTATCTGAAAGAGATCACAGCGCCACAGGGATATGTAGTAAATGCAACGGCAACAAATGTAAAACTGGTAGCAAGTAAGACTTCATCGGTAACCGTGGAAAATAAGGAACAGCTGGCAGAGCTTACTATTTATAAAGAAGGACAGGTTCTTACCAGAGCAGATGTCAGTGAAAATGGAACGGTATTTCAGTATGAAAACCGCAGACAGAAAAATGCAGTATATAACGTGTATGCCGGAGCGGATATCGTAACTGCTTATGGCACAAAAGTGTACAGCAAAGGTGATCTGGTAAAAGAGAACCTGACAACAGGTGAGAATGGTTCTGTCACACTGAAAAACCTGCATCTTGGAACTTATGTGGTAAAAGAAGCAAAAGCACCGGACAATTTCTATAACGGCAGCGAAGAAAAGCCAGTGACTCTGACTTATGCCGGACAGAATAAAGAAGTTGTATTTGCAGATGTGACTTTTAACAACGAGAGACAGAAAGCAGATGTTTCCGTAGTAAAACAGGATAAAGACACCAAGAAACCCCTGAATGGCGGTATTTTTGCTCTGTATGCATCCGATGATATTAGAAATGCAGATGGAACCGTTGTTGTGAAAAAAGGAACACTGATTGAGAAAGTAACTACTGGAGCAGATGGGAATGCAAAATTCACAGCGGATCTTCCGATTGGATATTCCTATTTTGTAAAAGAAGATCAGGCACCGGAAGGCTATGTAAGAAATACAGAAGATGTGTATACGTTCAAGTTTTCTTACACCAATGATAAAGAAGCAACCGTATCATTTGCTCATATCTTCAGCAATGACCGTGTGACAGCAAAAATCAATTTATTCAAAGTTGATAAAGAAACAGGAAAAGCAGTACCACAGGGAGATGCCACACTGAAAGGTGCAGTTTATGGTCTGTATGCCCGTGAAGATATCGTGCATCCGGACGGAGCAACTGGAACTATTTATAAAGTAGGAGAACAGGTAGCTTCTCTTACAACAGATGACAAAGGACAGGCTTCTGTAAATGGCTTGTATCTTGGCAAATATTATATCAAAGAGATTACAACTCCGACCGGATACCTGGCAGATACAGAAGAGCATGATCTTACGTGCAGTTATGAAGGAGATATGACAGCAGAAGTAAAAAGAGAGTGCACTTCCAGTGAGCAGGTCATCAAGCAGCCATTCCAGATCATTAAAGCAGTCAACAATGGAAAGACAGATGCAGATCTGTTATCCGGAGCTGGATTTACAGTTTATCTGAAATCTTCCCTTACAAAGAAAGCAGATGGAAGTTATGATTTTGATTCTGCAAAACCAGTAGTGAGTGGAGAAAATGGAGCAACTGAGATTTTCACAGATGAAAAAGGTTATGCCTGCAGTATTCCATTACCATTTGGAAGCTATATCGTGCGTGAGACAACAACACCGCACAACTACAAGCCAGTCGATGATTTTGAAGTGAATATCACAGAGCATCATCCAAATGAGCCACAGATCTGGCGAGTGCTTTTGGATGAAGAGTTTAAGGCAAAACTGAAAATCGTGAAAAAAGACGATGAAACAAAGAAATCCGTCCTGATTGCAGGAACAGAATTTAAAGTGTACGACTTGGACAGCAAGAAGTATGTGGAACAGGTAACAACTTACCCAGTGACAACAACCCATAAGTCCTATTTTACGGACAGTCAGGGATATCTGATTATGCCGAAGAATCTGAAGATCGGACATTACCGGATTGAGGAAGTTAATGCACCGGAAGGGTACACAATCAATAAGAACTATGTAGAGATTGCGGTGGATGCAAACACAGCATACCAGATGGATTCTGAGAGCGGAGATGCCATTATTACGGTAGATTACGAGAACCATCCGGTAAAAGGAAAGCTGACGATCTATAAAAAAGGTGAAATGCTGACCGGATTCAAAAAGGATTTTGTTTATGAAGAAAGATACCTGAAGGGTGCGGAATTTCATGTCTATGCAGCTGAAAATATCTATACACCGGATTATCAGAAAGATGAAAACGGAAACAGACAGCTGATCTATGCAAAAGATGCACTGGTAACAACGGTAACGACTGGAGAAGACGGAAAAGCAGTTGCAGAGAATCTGCCGCTTGGTTCTTACTATGTGGTAGAAAAGACTGCACCGGAAGGATTCGTTCTGAACCATGACAGATCAGAAGTCGCATTTGTCTATGCTAATCAGGATACACCTGTGATCGAACAGGAAGTGACTGTTGGCGATGACCGACAGAAAGTTGCAATCCAGGTAGAAAAACAGGATGCAGAAAATGGTGCAACCGTAGCAGGAGCTGTCTTTGGTATCTATAACAAAGCGGATATTAAGGCAGATGGGAAAGTAATCGTGAAAGCAGACACACTCTTACAGGAAATGACTTCTGATAATGATGGTCTTGCAGTATGTACGCTGGATCTGCCACTTGGACAGTATTATGTGAAAGAGTTAAAAGCACCGGCGGGATTTGTATCCTCTGATGAAGTTCTGAATTTGGATGCTTCTTACCAGGGACAGGATGTGAAGACAGTAAAACTGAAAACTGTGAAAAAGAACCAGCCGACAACAGTAGAAATCACGAAATCTGATGTAACAACAGGTGCGGAGCTGGATGGGGCAAAACTCACCGTTCTTGATAAAGAAGGAAATGTTGTGGATCAGTGGACGTCTGTAAAAGACCAGCCACATGTGATCAAACGCCTGACAGTTGGAGAGGAATACACTCTTCGTGAGGAAATGGCACCTTATGGATATCTGAAAGCAACGGATGTGAAGTTCACACTGGAAGATACCGCAGAGATTCAGAAAGTAGAGATGAAAGATGAAGTACCGACAGGACTTCTGATCATCAACAAAAATGGAGAGTTTTTGGATAAAGTGACACTTTTGGACAATGTAAAAGGTACTGTGGAGCATCTCTTTGAATATGTAACTGGAAGCCTTACAGATGTGACGTTCGATGTATTTGCTGCGGAAGATATCAAAGCGGCAGATGGTGTCAGTGAAGATTATTTCAAAGCAGATGAAAAAGTGGGAACCATTACCACAGATTCCAATGGTATTGCACAGATGGGAGATCTCCCGGCTGGAAAATACTATGTGAAGGAAGTAAAAACAGCCCATGGTTATGTGCTGGACAAAGAGCCGAGATATATTGACCTTTCCTACCGTGATCAGGACACACCAGTCATCACTTATGATGAGAAATGGCAGAATGCCCGTCAGAAAGTAAAGGCTACGGTTCTGAAGAAAGAAAAAGATACAGAACGTGTCCTTGCAGGTGGTGTCTTCGGTCTTTATACCAGTGAAGATATCAAAAATGCAAAGGGCGAGGTACTCCTTGAGAAAGACAGCCTGATCGAGCAGCGGGTAACGGATGAAAAGGGACAGATTACTTTTACGGCAGATCTTCCGGTAGACGGAAAATACTATGTGAAAGAAATCTTTGCGCCGGACGGATTTGTTACAACAGAAGAAGTACAGGAATTTACCTTTGAATATGCCGGAGAAGGCCAGGCAGAAGTAAGCTACGACTTTACTTTTGAAAATCAGCCAACCACAGTAGAGCTGACCAAAACAGACCTGACAACAGGCAAAGAACTTCCTGGTGCACACCTGAAAGTGACAGATTCAGATGGCAATACAGTAGATGAATGGACTTCTACGGAAGAATCCCATGTGATCAAAGAACTGGTTGTTGGTAAGGAATACACCATGACAGAGACAAAACCGGCAGATGGATATGTCACTGCAGAAAGTATTAGCTTTACAGTAGAAAATACAGCAGAGATTCAGAAGCATGAGATGAAAGATGATGTGATAAAAGTAGAGATCAGTAAGACGGATATCACAGGAGAAACTGAGATTCCAGGTGCGAAACTGACGATTCTCGATAAGGACGATCAGGTAGTAGAGAGATGGACTTCCACAGAGGAAGCACACTATATCGAAAAACTTCCAATCGGTAAATATACCTTACGTGAAGAGCAGGCACCGAAAGGATATCTTCTGACAGCCGATGTGACGTTTGAGGTGAAAGACACCGGAGAAATCCAGAAAGTGGCTATGAAAGATGATACTGCCAAGGGAAAAGTGATTCTCAATAAGACAGATAAATCGTCAGGAGAACCACTGAAAGGGGTAGAATTTGAACTCCGTGACAGCAAAGGAAAAGTTCTGGAAACCTTAAAGACAGATGCTGCCGGTCATGCAGAAAGTAAGCTGTATGAGATTGCCACATTTAAGAACGGCAAATATGATACAGCGATCAAGTATTATCTGGTGGAAACAAAGACACTGGATGGATACACACTGGATCAGACCAAGCATGAAGTGATATTTGCTTATGCAGATGACAGTACACCGGTTGTAGAAGTTACCTTTAATCTGACAAATGAGAAGCCGGAAGTTCCAGAAACACCGAACACACCGGATACACCACAGTCCCATGAAGAGACGAAGGTATCAAATGCACCGAAAACAGGTGACAGCACGAATATCTGGCTGCCGATCCTTCTTCTGGTAATCTCCACAGGAGGTATGGCAGGACTTTATATCAGAAAAAAGAAAAACAGAAAATAGTAAAGTAATTAATTTGCAGTAAAGGGGGCCCTGAATCAGGGCTCCCTTTTCAATACAACTAATGAAAGAAAGGAACAGAAAACTATGATGAAAACAATGGAAAAAAGACAGGAAGCAAAAAAGAACCAGGAGAAAACTTTAAAGAGAATGATGGCTTATCAGAAAAAAGCTGAGCAGATGATCAGCAGAAAAAGAATGAACCATCACATGATCAGAAAGGGGTAATAACGTATGATGAACAGAAAAGAATTTTATGAATATGTAAAAGATAATGTAAAGGACTATTTGCCTGATTCATACCAGAATGGAGAAATCCGCATTGAAGAAGTTGTAAAAAATAATGGATTAAAGTTGACGGGCATTTCGATTTCACAGGGGGATCAAAGAGCTGTGCCGATGGTATATCTGGATTCGCTTTATCTGGAATATGTCAATGGAAAAGATCTGGATTCCTGTGTTGGTGATGTGGCAGATATGCGTATTGAAGTGCAGGATAAAGCAGCATTTATCAATATGGGACTTCCGGATATTTTGGATTATAAAAAAATGAAGGACAAATTACAGGTGAGAATCTGTGACCGGGAATGGAATGAAGAACGCCTGGCAGATAAAGTTGTTACCGAACATGGGGATTTTACAGCATATTACGCAGTGAATGTGGAAGAAAACGAGGGAGGAATTGGGAGTATTCCAGTTACTGTCACTCTTATGAATGAGTGGGGTGTGACAGCAGAACAGATTCAGGCAGATGCAGTAGCGGCAGATAGAAATCGTGGTGTTGTTTTGATGAACATGAATGAAATTATAAAATCCATGATTTTTGGTGAAGAACCAGAAAATCTTTTGAATGAGAAACTGGATATCGAAACGATGAGAGAGCCAATGTTCTGCTTGACGAATGCACAAAAAATGAATGGTGCGTCACTATTACTGCAGGAAGATATCCGTAAGCAGATCGGCGAGTATCTGGGCAGTGATTATTTTGTTCTTCCCTCTTCGATTCATGAGGTGCTGATTCTTCCCGATAACGGACTGTTTGAGGTTCCAGAATTAAATGCCATGGTAAAAGAAGTCAATGAGACGCAGGTGGAAAGACAGGAACAGCTTTCGGATAAGGTTCAGTTCTGCGATGGGAAGACAGCAGTTATGGAAAATGCCGAACGCAGGGAAGCACGTCTGGAGAAAGAAAAAGCAGCAGAAAAAGCGGAAGTAAAAGGTGGAATCCATGGAAAACTGGAGAAAGCTAAGGCAGAAATCAAGGCAAAAGAGGTAGACAAAGTGCCAAAAAATAAGTCAAAAGATCTTGCTGCAGCATTATAAAGAGAAGCAACGATGATTTTAAGGGGACTGTGCCAAGCAGTCCCTGATTTTATGAAAAGGAGTAGCACATGGCAAATAAATTATATGCAATGGAACAGCTGACGGAAGAGGTGGCAAAAGATGTAGCTGCCAGTCCGCAGGAATGGATGCGGTTCCTAAACACGGCATCCAGACTGTATAAGTATACTTTTCCAGAACAGCTTTTAATTTATGCACAGCGACCGGAAGCAACTGCCGTAGCATCCATGGAAATCTGGAATCAGAAGATGTACCGCTGGATCAAAAAGGGCTCCAAGGGGATTGCCTTGATTGACAATACTTCCGGACCGAAAACAAAACTTCGGTATGTATTTGATGTGCAGGACACTTATAAAGTGCGTAATCTTGGAAAGGATCCCCAGTTATGGAATCTTCCAATGGAAGGAGAACAGCTGGTGGCAGATTATCTGCAGGAGCAATTATCACTGGAAGATACGGAAGGAGGACTTGCTGAAAGCCTGCATCAGGCAGCGAAGGAGAGTATGCAGGAATGGCTTCCTGATGCATTGGAAGAACTGAGACTGGACGTAACAGGGACATTTCTGGAAGAACTGGACGAACAGAATCAGGAAGCCGAATTTCGGGAACTGATGACCAATAGTGTCTGGTATGTATTACTAAACCGGTGTGGACTGGATGTACAGGAATATCTGGATGCAGAGGATTTTCGGCATATTACGGACTTCAATCAGCTGAAAATATTAGGACATCTGGGAAGTGCAGTCAACGAAATCAGCAGGCCAGTCCTGATGCAGATTGGACGATATGTGTTGAATGATCTGGAAAATGACCTGAAAACGGTTGCAAAAGAAAAAGAAGTAGTCTATAATGAATTTAACACGTTAATTCGTGAAAGTAAAACAAATAACACAGAAAATAGAGCAGAAAATAAGGAGGAAACGGACTATGAGAGAGATCAGTTACAGCCAGAACGGAGCGTATCAGATTCCAGATATCAGCCTGGAAGAGACAAGAGGAACCATCGGGAAGTACGGAATGATGAGGAAAGAGTATCTGAGAAATCACAAGGTAGCCAGGTTCAACATTCTGACACTGCAGAACCGTCTGGACAGTCATCTGATGGAGATCGACAGCCAGGCAAGACAGAGAGTAGACGACCTGATGAACGAACTTCTGGAGAAAGATCCGGCACCGGACAAAATGGCAGACGGGATGGCATGGACCAGACACATGAACCAGATCAAAGCACAGGCAGAGGAACTGGTAATTCAGGAGATTATTTACAATTAAGTCTGTTCCCAGAAGAGGAACAGTTAGGAGAAATAAGGAAAGCGGCAGCTGCATTAGAACAGCCGGCCGCTTTTCTTATTTCCGATGAAGTAGTCGATCATATCCTTCGCACAGGTAGTGGGCAGAAAAATACACTGTTTCACATTACTGCAAGATTGATCGAAGGTCTTGACAATGAAGAAATGCAAAGCTTCCTGAAAGATGAATATGGCACTGGAGGAAAAGGATTTACCATAGATGGGAAGAAAATCAGTATCTGGTACGACAACGATGGTATCCGTATCCGGAGAGGTGACTCTGCAAGAAGAAACTTTGACCGTATCGTTACGTGGGAAGAAGCTGCTGACAGGATCCGAGATATGTATGAGGAGGGAAATTACGTTGATAATCTTATCTCCAATAATGCTATCGAGCAGGAACAGAAAGAAATGACAGATCTTCTGGCGCTTCATTTTCGAGATACAAATAGAAATACGGAAGCATACCGGTCTTATACGGATTGGCAGGATACCATTCGGAACGCTTGGACAGATCCAGAAGGGAAAAAAGAAATCTATCAGCAGTTTGAATGGTTACAAGCGGATATGAATGAAAATCCGAGTAATTATCATCGTTGGGAAATTCAGCACAATCCAGTATATTCTCAGCGTTTTCGTGACCTTCAGAGAGATTTCTCCTGGGTGGATCAACAATTTAAAGTAGAACGTCCAGGGCTTTCATTTATCACACAGGATGAAATTGATGCAGTATTAAGAAGAGGCGGTATTACTGCCGGAGGACGTAACCGGATTTACGAATATTTCATGGAGCACCATGATATGAAAGATGCAGCTGAGTTCCTGAAAAATGAGTATGGAACAGGTGGTTCTTCACCCGGAATACCAGGAGCAGATGCTTCCGACGCATCCCACGATGCAAAAGGATTAAAACTTGCAAAAGGGAAAATTGGCAGCCCAGAGGTAGAAGTTTTATTAAAGTGGAACAAAGTTGCAGAACGTGTCCGCCAGTTAGTCCGCACAGATGATTATTTGTCACCGGAGGAAATGGAAAAGTACGAAGAGCGACAGGAAACACAAAAACTGGCAGACTTGGAAGAAGCACAGCAGATGTTAGGAGAACAACAGGAGCAGGATACTTTGACCGCTGAAGATATAACTGATTTGCAATTAGTTGATTCAGAATATATGTCTGGTACCAGAACAAAAATCCATGATTTTGATTGCAAAGTTAAGGGAGAAGCGAATCGACTTCAATACACATCAGAATATCATGATGATGGAGAAGGTTTCACGATTCATACGGAAAAAGATGATATTTGGAATCGAATGTCAACACAAGAATTGGAACGTCTGGATGTAAAACTCGGACAAGAAGTACTTTATTATCATTATTACAACAAAACAGTAAATGCGGATACCTTAGATAAATTACGGGAAATCAGGGAAGAAATAATGAAGGAAGAGTCCTCGTATTTCACTGCTATTTCTAATCGTGTGTGGACAGATTATGATAAAAAAGAAAAAGAATTATCTGGAGAAGTTAAGGTATCGGAAGAAAAAGAATCTTTGGAAGAGATTAACGGAATATCACAACCGATTCCAGCAACGAACTTCCACATCACAGATGATGAGCTTGGACAGGGTACAGCAAAAGAAAAGTTCCGTGCCAATATCATGGCTATCCAGTTGTTAAAGAAATGTGAGGATGAGAACCGTAATGCGACACCAGAGGAACAGGAAATCTTATCCCGATACGTTGGCTGGGGAGGTCTTGCAGATGCATTTGATGAGACAAAAGCTGCATGGGAGACAGAATATCTGGAATTAAAGACGGTTCTTACACCAGAGGAATATGCTGCAGCCAGAGCTTCCACCTTAAATGCTCATTATACACAGCCGATTGTGATTGAAAGTATGTATCAGGTGTTGGAAAATCTGGGATTTACAAAAGGAAATATCCTGGAGCCGTCTATGGGAGTCGGGAACTTCTTTGGAATGCTTCCAGAGAATCTAAATCAGTCCAAACTCTATGGCGTGGAACTGGACAGTATCAGCGGCAGAATTGCAAAGCTACTCTATCCAGATGCCAATATTCAGATCAAAGGTTTCGAGAAGACAGATTGTCCTAATGATTTTTTTGATGTGGCGGTTGGAAATGTGCCATTTGGTGCATACAAGGTCAATGACCGTCAGTATGATCGCTACAATTTCATGATCCATGATTACTTTCTCGCCAAGACGATAGATCAGTTACGTCCAGGTGGTGTGGCGGCACTGATCACAACAAAGGGAACCATGGATAAAGCATCACCGGAAGTCCGGAAATATCTGGCAGAGCGGGCAGATCTGCTAGGAGCAATCCGACTGCCGAACACAGCTTTTAAGGCAAATGCAGGAACAGAAGTCAGTGCTGATATCCTGTTTTTTCAGAAGAGGGAAAGCCTTACGAAAGAAATGCCGGAATGGATAAATCTGGATAGTGATGTCAATGGTATTACAGTCAATCAGTATTTTGTTCAGCATCCTGAAATGATTCTGGGTGAGATGAAAGAAGTATCGGGTCCATATGGTATGGAAACAACTTGTATGCCGATAGAAGGTGCTGACCTTGAACTCCAGCTTGCAGAAGCGGTCAAGAACATTCATGGAAACATGGCACCGGCAGTAGATGTGGAGACAGAACTGGATGAGATGCCAGAGAGTATTCCGGCTGATCCGAATGTTAGAAATTACAGCTATACAGTGGTAGATGATCAGGTGTATTACCGTGTCAATTCTTTGATGAATCAGGTGAAAATGCCTGCAGCCACTGCAGAACGTGTAAAAGGCATGGTTGCAATCCGTGATACTGTCCGGGAGTTGATCGCCATGCAGATGGAGGAATCTGTCACAGACGAAGAAATCCAGAAACAGCAGGAGAAACTGAATCAGGTATATGATACCTACACAGCAAAGTATGGAGTCATTGGAAGTAATGCTAACAAACGTGCATTTTCTGATGATTCTTCTTATTGTCTGCTGTGTTCACTGGAAGACTTGAATGAAGATGGAACGCTGAAACGAAAAGCAGACATGTTTACTAAGCGAACCATTAAAAAGGCGGTCGCTGTGACAAGCGTTGAGACAGCCACAGAAGCACTTGCATTGTCTCTTAACGAAAGGGCAAAGGTAGACCTTCCTTATATGGCAAAGCTGACTGGAAAGACCGAAGAGAAAATCACAGAAGAACTGGTTGGAGTTATCTTTAAGAATCCACTGACAGACCAGTGGGAAAGCGGAGATGAATATCTGTCCGGAAATGTCAGGGATAAATTAAATACTGTGAGAACCTTTGCAGAGAATCGTCCGGAATTTACACCGAATGTCCGTGCTTTAGAGGCAGTTCAGCCGAGAAATCTGGAAGCATCCGAAATTGAGGTGCGTGTTGGAGCTACTTGGATTGAACCTTCGGATTATCAGGATTTTATGACGGAACTGCTTCATACGCCATGGTATCTTGCGCAGAAGGAAATACAGGTTAAATTCTCTGAGGTAAATGGTGAGTGGAGGATTACAGGAAAGAATGCCGACAGTCCGAGAAATGCGTTTGCCTATGCAACGTATGGAACTGAGAGGGCAAATGCCTATAAGATTCTGGAAGATACCCTGAACCTGAAAGATGTACGCATCTATGATAAGAGTGTCAATGAGAATGGTGATGAAATCCGTGTCCTCAATAAGAAAGAAACCATGCTGGCATCACAGAAGCAGGATGCCATGAAAGCAGCATTTAAAGACTGGATTTTTAAAGATCAGCAGAGGCGTGAACGACTGGTAAAGGTGTACAATGAACGATTTAACAGCATCCGTCCCCGTGAATACGATGGCAGTCATTTGACTTTCCCAGGAATGAACCCAGAAATAGAACTTCGTCCGCATCAGAAAAATGCTGTTGCACACCAGCTTTACGGAGACAATGTACTTCTGGCACACGTAGTAGGAGCTGGGAAGACCTACGAAATGGTAGCAGCTGCAATGGAAAGTAAAAGACTGGGATTATCACAGAAGAATCTCTTTGTCGTGCCAAACCATTTGACGGAGCAGTGGGGAGCAGAATTCCTGCAGTTATATCCGGGAGCCAATATCCTGGTAGCAACCAAGAAAGATTTTGAACCGGCGAACCGGAAAAAGTTCTGTGCCAGAATCGCTATGGGAAATTATGATGCCATTATTATCGGCCATTCCCAGTTTGAGCGTATTCCAATCTCTGATGAGAGGCAGGAAGCTATGCTGCGGAAGCAGATTGATGATCTGGAAATGGCAATTCAGAGTGCAAGGTATGAACAGGATGGTGGACGTTATACTGTCAAACAGATTGAAAAGACCAGAAAGACACTGCAGACAAGGCTGGAAAAACTGAATCAGAAAGAGAAAAAAGATCAGGTAGTTACGTTTGAAGAACTGGGAGTGGATCATTTGTATGTAGATGAAGCACACAGCTATAAAAACGCATTCCTTTATACAAAAATGAGAAATGTAGCTGGGATTGCCCAGAACGAAGCACAGAAGTCTGCGGATATGTTCAATAAATGCCAGTATTTGGATGAAATTACCGGTGGGAAAGGTATTACTTTTGCAACGGGCACACCGATCAGCAACAGCATGACGGAGCTTTATGTCATGCAGCGGTATCTGCAGAACAGTAAACTGCAGAATATGGGACTGGGATTATTTGATTCCTGGGCATCCACATTTGGAGAGGTTGTGACCAGTATTGAACTTGCACCAGAAGGAACCGGATACCGTGCAAAGTCCAGATTTGCAAGATTTTATAATATTCCGGAACTGATGAATATGTTTAAGGAGATTGCAGATATCAAGACTTCCGATCAGTTAAAACTTCCTGTGCCGGAAGCGGAATATGAAACAGTGGTGCTGAAACCAACGGAACAGCAGAAAGAAATCGTAGAAAGCCTTGGAGAACGTGCGGAAGTGGTAAGAAACGGTGGGGTAGATGCCAGTGTAGACAATATGCTGAAAATCACCAATGATGGAAGAAAGTTAGCATTGGATCAGCGTTTAGTGAACGAATTATTGCCAGACAATCCGGAAAGCAAGATATCAGTCTGTGCAGAGAAAAGCTATGAAATCTGGAAAGATACAGCAGCACAGAAATCAGCACAGTTGATTTTCTGTGACTTGAGCACACCGAAAGGCGATGGCAGTTTCAATGTCTACGATGACCTGAAGCAGAAGCTGATGGCGAAAGGTGTACCGGAAAAAGAAATTGCTTTTATTCATGATGCAAATACAGAAGCAAAGAAGACGGAGCTGTTTGGAAAAGTGAAATCCGGACAGGTTCGTTTTTTGATTGGTTCTACAGCAAAGATGGGTGCAGGAACCAATGTGCAGAATCGTCTGATTGCCCTGCATCATCTGGATATTGGCTGGAAACCATCTGATTTGGAACAGAGGGAAGGACGTATTATCCGTCAGGGAAACCATAATAAAAAGGTTCATATCTTCCGGTATGTAACTGAATCCACATTCGACAGCTACATGTGGCAGCTGATCGAGAACAAGCAGAAATTCATTTCTCAGATTATGACCAGTAAAGCACCTGTGCGAAGCTGTGAAGATGTAGATGAAGCGGCACTTTCCTATGCAGAGGTCAAAGCCCTTGCAACCGGAAATCCGGCAGTAAAAGAGAAGATGGCATTGGATGTGAACGTGACAAAATTAAAGCTTTTAAAAGCCAACCACATGAATAATCAGTACCGCCTGGAAGATGATATCGCAAGGAATTTCCCGCAACAGATTGCAAAACTGACGGAGATCATAGACAGCTACAAGGTAGATATCGCTCATTATTCTGAGCATAAAATCACAGATCCAGAGCAGTTTTCTATGGAAATCAGTGGCAAAGTGTTCACAGAAAAGAAAGAGGCAGGTGTGGCACTTCTGGCGGTCTGCAAAGACATTAAGTCTGTAGATGCAGCTATGGACATTGGAAGCTATCAGGGATTTAACATGAGAATCCAATTCGACAGTTGGAGCAAAGAGTTTATTCTGTCTGTAAAGCATGAATCGGTAGCTAAAGTTCGATTGGGAGCCGATGCTCTAGGAAATATCACTCGTATCAATAATCTTTTAGAAAGTTATCCGGAGAAACTGGCAGAAGCAGAACAACGGTTGGAAACGGTACAGGAGCAGATGACAAACGCCAAAGAGGAAGTCGGGAAGCCATTTCCAAAAGAAGAGGAACTGAACCAAAAACTGGAGCGGCTGTCAGAGTTAAATGCACTTCTCAATATGGATGAACGGGAAGATACAGAAACAGAGCAGTCAGAATCAAAAGAGAAAGAAGAAAGATCGGCACGAGGTTCTATCCATGAGAAACTGCAGATTTATAAAGAAAAGAGTCAGCGGGAAAGTGAAACTGGCAAGGAAACCAGAAAACGGGACTTCGGTCTGGAATAAACAGGGAAGATGGCATAATTTGGTAGAAGAAGGTTCTGTCGGTTATGCCATTTTTTAGAACACAGGAGGAATTTATATGGCAAGAAACAGGATAACGGGTAGAGAAACACAGAAAATGCAGGAATATACGCAGGAACAGATCAGTCAGGCAGAGCGTAGAGGCATAGAATTTCCAACAGATGTAAAAGAACAGCTTTTTGAATATGCGAATCTGATCGGTGAGGAAGAGAAAGTTAGGACTCTGGTAAGAAATCTAGCAGATGCAGTGATCCAGGCAGATGAAGAAGGGGTAGAGGATCTACTGGATGATGCAAGAATGGATATTCAGGACTTACCAGATCCAACAATAGGTAAGCTGGAATTACGTGATTATGGATATACGGCAGAAGATATGGTGCCGCTTAGAAAAGAAGCAGCTTTGGACTATCACAGAATGGGTTCTAAGATTTATTGCCTGGGCAGCGATGGCGGCAAGGTTGAGTATGCAAGTAAAGAAATGATACAGGCACATGAAGGTCTGTTTGGCATGGAATCACAGATGTGGGAACGGATAAGGGATCAGGATCTGGATTATGCAGACGAAGATTTTGGAGCATTTCAGGAACCGATGAGTGTAATCGACCAGGAAGAAGCACTGAAATTATATGATGCCGGAGCAGATATTTATTTGATTACTAATTTTTCATCACCAATCTATGTTACAGAGCGAATGGAGATCGAACGAGGTCCGGAGCATTATCAGATGTCTACGGAAGAACTGGAACGATTCCGTAATCTGGAATGGGAAATGCAGAAATATCCTCAGATACAGTCTTTAAAGGAAGCAAATCTGCTATTGGGGACAAGACGAAGCTTTGGTATTTATCAGATCAGAGATGGTTCACCGGGCGAAAACTATGCATTTATGAATATGCGCTTTATTGAAAGTCATGGTATGCAGATAAAAAAAGAAGATTATAAGCTGGTCTATGTTGGCGAATTACTGGGAAATATGTCACTGGATGATATCTTTGAAAGATTCAACATTGATAGACCGAAAGACTTTCTAGGACATTCTCTGTCTGTCAGTGATATCGTAGTTCTGAATGATGGGGAAAAAGTAACCGCTCATTTTGTAGACAGTATCAGTTTTGAACAGCTGGATTCTTTTCTAAATCTGGAAGAACAGGTTCTTAGTGAACTGGCATATGAGGTGGAAGAACGTTACTTTGCTATTCAGAGAACAGAAGAAGGATATGATTATTCGTTTTACGATGAAGATTTCCGTCTGATGGATGGTGGCGTCTATGAAAATGATGAAATTTCTATTGAAGAAGCGGCAGAGGAACTTCTGGAAGACGAAGGCTGGACTGGAGAACGCATCCGTGGAGATTATGATCAGTTGATGGAAAAAGTAGAAGAAATGGATGAAGTTGTAATGACTGAGATTCAGAAAAGCCAGGGCGAATATAAGCCTTTGGCAAAGGTGGAGGAACTGGAAGAGGCGAATTATAACATGATTGATAACGTCCTTAATAATATGCCACCGAAGAAAGAACCTTATCTGGAATACTTTGCCACAGAATGCGATGAGTTCCATGACATGGGAGCTTATGAAAAAAGTACCGATGCTAATCAGATAGCTGCAGTCTATGAAAAATATAGGGAGAATCCAGAAACAGCTTATCTGGGATGCTCAATGGGAATTATCTATCGTGATCCGGAAGACAGTTACTATGATGAAGCCGAATTTGCAATCGTTAAAGGAAATACCGTACTTGGAAATTTGATGGATGATGTTCGATTTTATGGAGAACTTGCACTGGTACGGGAAGGAATTGAAAAAATTCATGAAGCATTGCCGGATTATAAGTATGTACCGATGCGGGATGTTCGGGAAGCGATGTATCCAGAGAAGATGACAACAGAACAGCTGGCAGAGGCAATGGATGAGATTGCAGAAGCTTTTGATCCGTATGAGTATCGGGATAATGTTGAGATGGGAGAAAATACGGTACAGGAAGTAATGTTGGATTTACAAAGCGGTAATATTCATTCCTATATTTCGTATCTGAAGGATATTGTAGATGAAGAATGTGACCAGTCTGTGCGTGCAGGTGTATTAATTGAAAGACTGAAAGCCTATAAACCTGAACTTCCAAAGGATATGGAACCAATGGTGTATGTAAACTATTGTGAAGAAAGTGATCTCATGAATCCAAGATGTCAGAAGCTGTCTGAGCTGGATGCAAAAACAGCAGAAATGGATAAAGAATGGTATGCAAAACGTGATCCGAAGACAGAGGAACCTACAAAAATTGCAAAGATATATGTGACTGTATATTATGCGGAAAAAGGTGAACAGATGCTGCATCATTTCAAGAAGTCAATGGATATTGGAAATGGACATGGCGGTATAGTGAGTCAGTTGAAGTATGATAATGAAATGAAGCTTACAGATGAGTATTGGATCAATTACCAGAAAGGCAAAGGAAGTGAAGAGTTCCAAAAGTATATGGAAGACCTGACAGACATGCAGAATCATGTGCTTCCGTATCTGCAGAGTTTTTGCAATCTGGAGGAAAAAGGTGTGAAGGAGAGACGAGAACAGCAGATAGCAGAAAGATATGAAGGAAGAGCAGATGAGAGGGTAACAAGTACCGAAGCGAATGCAGTTGTTAAGGATGTAGGAAAAACAGATAGAAAACCGGCACAGCAGAAGCAGGCGGTAGATGAAAAAGATAAGAAATTATCCATTCATGAACGGCTTGAGATTAATAAGAGGATTATTCAAGAAAAGCAGGGAAAAGATAAGCCGGAGAGAGGGGCTGATCGGGGTGTGAGATAGGTAAATGTTAAGACTGGAAGGCACTGATGTAGGTGGCTTCTGGTCTTTTTTGCGTGAGCAGTTACTGAGAAAGAAAAGTAACAAACTTCCATGTGTAAGGCATTGGATGTAAATTGACTTTGTTCGCACTTGGGATTATAATTTAAAATAGAAATATAATTGATCGTGAACTTACTATAATATGGAGATGAAGGCATGGAATATCTTTCAATCAGTCAAACAGCTGAAAAATGGGGGCTGTCGAAACGACGAGTGCAGGTGCTTTGCTCTGAAAATAGAATTCCAGGAGTAATGCGTGTCGGCAGTTATTGGGCAATTCCAGCAGATGCTGAGAAGCCAAAGGATGCAAGAATCCGTAGTGGAAAATATGTAAAGAACACAAAAAGCAAATAAAAGCTACAATGATTAAAAGTGGGAATAGTAGCAGAATATACTTATCAACTTCCGATAATATTTGTTATCAGGAACTATCTACAGAAGAGGGAGGCTGTATTCATGACGATAATATCAAAAAAGCAGATGTCCGAAGAAGATATAAAGCTTCAATATATTACACCAGCGATTACGGCAAAATGGGATATCAAGAAAATAACGATGGAAACCAATATAACAGATGGAAAAATCAATCTGAAGGGAAATTTTGTTACCAGAGAAAAGCCGAAACGTGCAGATTATGTTCTATATTTGAATTCTAACAATCCGATTGCGATTGTAGAAGCAAAAGACAATAAACATAGTATTTCACATGGTTTACAGCAGGCGATGGCCTATGCCAGAATGTTGGATATTCCGTTTGCTTATAGTTCAAATGGAGACGGATTTTTTGAACATGATTTTCTGACTGGGAAAGAGCGTGAATTAGATCTTGATGAATTTCCAACAGAAGAAGAGCTATATTGCAGATACAAAAATGGAGCAAATAATGGAGAAGGTCTGTCAGAAAATCAGGAAAAAATGATTCAACAGCCATATTATAGTAGCCAGAAGACATATCCGCCTCGTTATTATCAACGTATTGCAATTAATCGAACAGTAGATGCAATTTCCAGGGGCAAAGATCGCCTGCTTTTAGTTATGGCAACTGGAACTGGAAAAACATATACAGCGTTTCAAATAGTATACAGGTTATTAAAAAGTGGTATGAAAAGCAAAATACTTTATCTTGCTGACCGTAATAATCTCGTGGATCAGTCTATTCAACAGGACTTTGCACCATTAGAAAAAGTAATACATAAAGTTAATTTTTCAAAGGATGATCCGAGTACGATTACGTCATATCAGGTTTATTTTTCATTGTATCAACAGTTGGCAGGTGGAAATGATGACCAGGAAGAGGATATTAATAATACAATTCTTAAACTGAAACAGTTATTTAGACCTGATTTTTTTGATTTGATCATCGTAGACGAGTGTCATAGAGGTTCAGCCAAAAAAGAAAGCAACTGGAGGAAAATTCTGGAATATTTTGCATCAGCAACACAGATCGGTATGACTGCTACACCAAAAGAAACAAAATACATATCCAACATTGATTATTTTGGTGAACCGATTTACACATATAGCTTAAAAGAAGGCATAGAGGATGGATTCCTTGCTCCATTTAAGGTAATCAATGTTATGACAGATATTGGAGAAGGGTGGAGACCTCGCAAAGGACAATGTGATATTTACGGAAATGAAATTGAAGATCGAATTTATACCAATAGTGATTATGATTACAATATTATTATAGAAGACCGCATTCAACAGGTTGCAGTAGAAATTACAAACTATCTAAAAAGCACAGATCGTATGGCAAAAACAATTGTATTTTGTGCAACAGAAGATGCTGCAGAAAGAATGAGGGTAGCATTAGTAAATCAGAATTCGGATATGGTACAAAAAAATCCTGATTATGTAGTTCGGATTACCGGTAGTGATACATATGGAAAAAGCAAGTTAGACTATTTTATATCCGTCAGAGAAAAATACCCGGTAATTGCCACAACTTCAAAATTATTATCCACAGGATCAGATTGCAAAATGACAAAATTGATTGTGCTGGATGAAATGATCGGTTCCATGACAGAGTTTAAGCAAATTATAGGTCGTGGAACACGTTTACGGGAAAAAGAAGGAAAAACACATTTTGTTGTTATGGATTTTCGAAATGTCAGTAGATTATTTGCCGATCCAGATTGGGATGGTCCAATTGAGATGGACGAGGATTTTAATCCTAAGTCCGGGTCGGGAAAAAATACTAAACCACCTGTAGGACCAGGCCCCGATCCTGTAGATCCAAAGCAGCCGAAGCCAATTGTGAATCGGGATGGATGTCAGGTGAAAATTGTCTATAAGACTGTATCCGTTTATGACGCAAATGGAAAATTGCTTCGTCAAGAAAGCATTATTGACTACACGAAGGAGAATATTCTGGGTGCATATGCTTCTTTGGATAATTTTATTCGAAAATGGTCGGCAGAAGAAAAGAAAGAAAAAATTAGGGGACTTTTGCGTGAACAGGGGATTGATCTTGAAACATTGAAGGGAGATCAGGGAATGTCAGATGTTGATGATTTTGATTTTATATGTCATGTTGCATTTGATAAGAAACCATTGACACGCAAAGAACGTGCTGAAAATGTTAAGAAAAGAGATTTCCTGAATAAATATAGTGGTGTTGCCAGGGAAGTATTAGAGGCATTATTGGATAAATATATGAATACGGGAATATATGAAATAGAAAAGACAGAAATATTGAAACTGGATCCTTTTATGAGAATGGGAAAGCCACAGAAGATAGCTTCTTATTTTGGCGGTAAGGATGGATATTTGAAAGCAGTGAAAGAACTGGAAAATGCAATTTATGATGGAGGAGCAGCATAAGAATGGGAAATATGTCAAATTTTGTAAAAAGAGTAAGAGATATCATGCGTAATGATGCGGGTATCAATGGTGATGCACAGCGTATTGAGCAGATAGCATGGATGCTTTTTTTGAAAGTATATGATGCAAAAGAACAGGATTGGGAATGGGATGAAGAAGACTATCAGTCCATTATTCCAGAAAAATGTCGCTGGAGGAACTGGGGACATGATGAAGATGGAAAAGGAATGACAGGAGACATTCTATTGGATTTTATAAATAATACATTGTTTCCAACGTTGAAAAATCTTCCGGTCAATGCAGATACTCCAATAAAAAAGGCTATTGTCCAGACAACATTTGCTGATGCGAATAACTATATGAAAGATGGTGTTCTTCTCCGTCAGGTTATTGGTGTAATTGATGAGTTGGATTTGACAGATTATGAAGAAAGTCATGCTTTTGGAGAAATTTATGAAACAATCTTGAAAGAATTACAGAGTGCAGGATCTTCAGGAGAATTTTACACACCTCGAGCAGTGACAGATTTTATGGCACAGATGATAAAACCACAGATAGGCGAAAAAATGGCAGATTTTGCTTGTGGTACAGGTGGATTTATCACAAGCTGGTTAAAAGAGCTAAAGAAAAAGGTTAAGACAACCGAGGACGAAGAAATGTATGCAAACTCTATATATGGAATTGAAAAGAAGCAATTTCCATATATGCTTTGTATTACCAATATGTTATTACATGATTTAGATGTTCCTCAGGTTTTTCATGACAACACATTGTTGAGAGATGTTCTTGATTACACAGAGGATGATCAGGTGGATGTTATTCTTATGAATCCTCCCTATGGAGGCTCAGAGAAAACAGAAGTCAAAAATCATTTTCCATCCGATCTTGCGAGCAGTGAGACGGCAGATCTTTTTATGTCAGTTATCATGTATCGTTTGAAAGAAAAAGGTAGAGCAGCGGTAATCCTGCCAGATGGATTTTTATTTGGAACAGATAATGCAAAAGTAGCCATTAAAACAAAATTGTTTTCTGAGTTTAATGTACACACAATTGTCCGTATGCCTGGAAGTGTTTTTTCTCCGTATACGTCAATCACAACCAATATTTTGTTCTTTGATAGAAATGGTACTACAAAAGAAACTTGGTTTTACCGCCTGGATATGCCAGAAGGATACAAGCATTTCAGTAAGACAAAACCTATGAAACTAGAGCATTTTGCACCAGCAGTTGAGTGGTGGGAAAATCGCCAGGAAATACAGGAAGAGGGATTTGATAAGGCAAAGAAATACAGCATTGATGAAATCAAAGAGAAGAACTATAACATAGATCTTTGCGGATATCCTCATGAGGAAGAAGAAATTTTACCACCAAAGGAATTAATTCAGCAGTATCAGGAAAAAAGAGCCAGTTTAAATGCTGATATTGATAGAATTCTGGCGCAGATAACTGATATTTTGGGAATAAATCTGGAGGAGAACTAATGACTGGACAGCAATTAAAAAATTCAATATTACAAATGGCCGTGCAGGGAAAACTGGTTCCGCAGGATCCGAATGATGAGCCAGCCTCTGTTCTCTTGGCGCGTATTAGAGCCGAGAAAGAACAATTGATAAAAGAAGGAAAAATCAAGAAAGAAAAGAATCCTTCTATAATCTTCCGAGGAGCCGATAATTTGCCTTATGAGAAGATTGGAAAGAATGAGCCGGTATGTATTGCGGATGAAGTGCCGTTTGAGATTCCTGACACATGGGAATGGGTACGTTTAGGAAGTATTGGCGATTGGGGTTCGGGTGCTACGCCAAGCAGATCAATTCCAGAATACTATGGTGGAGATATTCCTTGGCTCAAAACCGGTGACCTGAATGATGGATACATCGAATATATTCCAGAAAACATAAGCCGTTTTGCTTTAGAAAAAACATCGGTTAGGCTGAATCCAGCTGGCTCTGTTTTGATTGCAATGTACGGTGCAACAATCGGTAAATTAGGAATACTCACATTTCCTGCTACCACCAATCAAGCATGTTGCGCATGTCTGCCTATTGAAATTTGCAATGAATACTTGTTTTATTTCTTGATGTCGCAGAAAGTTGCCTTTGTAAAACAAAGTGAAGGTGGAGCACAGCCAAATATTTCAAAGAAAAAAATCGTAGCTACACTTATGCCGTTACCTTCGTTAGCTGAGCAATATCGCATTGTTGCCAAAATCAAGGAAGTGCTTCAGTATATTGAACGATATGGCGAAGCTTGTTCGACAGTAAATTCGTTAAACAAGGCTTTTCCTGACCTTCTTAAAAAATCTATTTTGCAGGAGGCTGTACAAGGAAAACTTGTTCCACAAGATCCTGCTGATGAACCAGCTTCCATCCTTCTGGAACGCATTCGTGCAGAGAAGGAGCAGCTGATTAAGGCAGGTAAAATCAAGCGTGATAAGCACGAATCCGTCATTTTCAGAAGGGATAATTCTCATTATGAAAAGCGAGGCGCTGAGGAGATCTGCATTGATGAAGAAATCCCGTTTGACTTGCCAGAAAACTGGCAGTGGGTAAGGTTTTCTAATATTGCCATTTTTGAAAATGGTGATAGAAGTAGCAAATATCCCGTCGAGTCAGATTATGTTTCTGATGGTGTTCCCTTCTTTGGTGCCAAGGACATGGGCGAAAAGTATATGGACTTTGACGCTGTCAGGTTTATAGGTAAAGAGAAGTTCAAGCAGCTTGGTAATGGCAAATTAAAAGATGGCGATCTTATATGCCTGCTTCGTGGAAGTGTAGGAAAGACGCGGATATTTAAGGAAACACAAAAATATACCACGGGATTCATATGTGCCCAAATGTTGATTATCCGTTGTCTCAGCCTAGAAATGCTTGATTATGTTTATACAGTAATAAATGCTCCTTATTATCAGACAATGGTCGAGGCAAAAATTACAGGCACGGCGGTACGGCAACTTCCAGCAAAAGAGGTCGCAAATTTGCTTATACCTATCCCACCAGCAGCCGAACAGAAAAGGATCCTGAAAACTATAACAAGTGCTTTGTTGCCACTTAAAACTTTGTAAAGTTCTCATTATGAGAAGTTAGACGGAATCGAGCGCTGCATCGACGATGAATTGCCGTTTGAGATACCGGAAAGCTGGGAGTGGTGCCGCATAGGGACATTGTTTTCTTTACAGGCAGGCAAAAATATTTCTTCCGCTGCTATAAAAGAAATCGAATTTGCAGGTTCAGTAAAATGCTATGGTGGCAATGGCGTTCGCGGGTACGTTTCTGAGGCCAATCATCACGGAGATTACCCTATTATAGGACGGCAAGGCGCACTCTGCGGTAATATCAATCGGGCAACCGGTGATTTCTATGCTACAGAACACGCGGTTTGTGTTGATACTTTTGGCGGTACAGATATTTCGTGGGCATGTCTGTTCCTTGAAGCATTGAATTTGAATCAGTATGCTACAGCCACAGCTCAACCTGGTTTAGCAGTAGCCAATATTAATATGGTCTGGATTCCACTCCCGCCACTTAACGAACAATTGCGTATTGTGGCCAAAGTGGATGAAGCCTTTCCCATAATCAAAGCTCTGTAACTTCGCTTCTGTATAATCGTGGTGAAAGGAGGTCTTTCACCATGACAGAAAAATTTGAAAGACATCTGAGAGAATCGAACCTCTCGGAAAACACGGTGGCTTCGTACCTGTTCGCAGTCAAGCAGTATCAGGAGCAATACGACAAAGTCACACAGCGGAACCTGAAAGCCTACAAGGTCTGGCTGATCGAGAGCTACAGCCCCAAGACGGTCAACCTCCGGCTCCGCGCCATGAACTGCTATCTTGAGAGCATCGGGAAAGCAGAATGGAAGCTGCCCTTTGTGAGAGTGCAGCAGAAAGCATTTTTGGAAAATGTGATCAGCGAGGCTGATTACACCTACTTCAAGAATTGCCTTAAGCGCGATGGCGAAATGTTCTGGTATTTTGTGATCCGCTTCCTTGCGGCAACGGGTGCCAGAGTGAGCGAACTGATTCAGATCAAGGTCGAACACGTTCGCCTCGGACACATTGACCTCTACTCCAAGGGTGGAAAGCTCCGGCGGATTTACATTCCCAAGGCATTGCAGGATGAAGCCCTTTCCTGGTTGGCAGAAAAGAAACAGGAAAGCGGCTTCATTTTTTTGAACAAGTACGGGGATCGGATTACGACCAGAGGCATCTCCGGTCAGCTCAAGAAGCTTGCCGTGCGCTATAACATCGACCCGGCTGTGGTCTACCCGCACTCTTTCCGACACCGTTTCGCAAAGAGCTTTCTGGAGCGCTGCAACGATATTGCTTTTCTTGCCGATCTCATGGGACATGAAAGCATCGAGACCACGCGCATCTATCTCCGCAAGACGGCCACGGAACAGCGGACGATTGTGGATAACGTGATCGACTGGTAAAACACAAGGCATACGCTCTGAAAATGAACGTATGCCTTGACTGCGTTATAAACCTGAAACCATGGGAAAAACTTTCTCTATTTCTTCTACGATTTTCTCTTGTTCAGCTAGCGGCGGAAGCGGAAAAAGCAGTAAATGAATTGCGTTCGAGGAAAGTCCTTGAATACCAATACCCTTGCCTCCAATCCAGCCTGCGTTTTTATAAAGGTAGAACAAGTAATAGAAGAACTTTGTACAAACTGGAGCATAGGCTCTGAGACGGTGGATGTGATTCTGAATGCAAATGTCATAATCATACGGCCAAATTGCAGCCCTGCCAATATCACCGCCTTCACAGACCAGAAGATCTCCTTTCGTTGCAGTACACCTTTCAATTTCCGCTTCGGTGAAGAACATCTCTTTCAGTTTATCAAGTTCAAATCTGTCCCAGTAAAGGTTGGAAGTTGTAATATATGGTTTCTTCTTACCGGAACGGTTTGCCGCGTTGAGCGCCTTTCCTGTATTATGCTGAAATACTGATCCTAACCGTACCCATTTCCAGCTTTCCGGTATCTCAAATGGCAGTTCATCATCAATACAGCGCTCGATTCCGTCTAACTTCTCATAATGAGAATTATCCCTTCTAAAAATGACGGATTCGTGCTTATCTTTTTTGATTTTACCTTCGGCAACTAACTTTTGCTTTTCGGCACGAATGCGTTCCAGAAGGATGGATGCCGGTTCGTCAGCCGAATCTTGTGGAACAAGTTTACCTTGAATTGCCTCCTGTAAAATCGACTTTTTAAGCAAATCTGGAAATTGAACATTAAGATTATTTAGTCGTTTTTCTACCTGTGTATATTTCTCAAAGAAAGGCTCAAGCATCTTTAGTTTAGTAACGATTCGTTGCTGTTCATGTAATGGTGGAAGTGGAAATATCAGAGAATGTAAAGCATTTGACGACAAGCCTTTAATTCCGATACCTTTTCCACCAATCCATCCTGCATGTTTATAAAGAAAGAAGATATAGTAATAGTATTCTGTACATACTTCAACATAAGCACGGAGCCTATGGATATGATTTTGTATTCTAATATTTGTGTCATACGGCCAGATTGCAGCTCGTCCAATATCGCCGCCTTCACATACAAGTAAGTCACCTTTAACAGCTGTGCATTTTTCAACTTCTGCTTCGGAAAAATACATTTCTCTGAGAGAATCCACTTCGAATCTATTCCAATAAAGATTGGATGTTGTAATATATGTTAGTAATTCACCGGAACGATTAGATGAGTTCAATGCCTTACCTGTATTGTGTTGAAAAATTTCGCCTAACCTTACCCATTCCCAACTCTCCGGAATCTCAAACGGCACTTCATCCGCAATACATACTGGCTCATTCTTGCCCACCTTCTCATAAGGCAAATTATTGATACTTAATAAAGCAATATATGCTATACTGAGAACAGTTGTAATTCATTATAAGTATCAGATAATTGTTGAAATTAACTTACATGTGAAGCGGAAGGAAAACATATGAATATTATCCCACCCAAATATTTAATGCTAAATGGAAAAAACGCATTTCCAAAAGTTACATACGAGAATTTTTTGATAGATATTATAAATTTTTCACAGTACTTTTCTACAAAACATAGTTTTATGGAGCATTTTATATTGACAACAGAGCAAGCACATGGGGAAGATGATGCGTACACATCTACTTACCAATTGGATTTTAAATTGTTGGTTGGTACGAATGTTATGCGTATGAAAAACAGAAATATGCCAGAAGTTGATTATAGTCATATGTCTCAGGGCTTTATTTTTTCAAAAACACAAGAATTAGAAGAAGAAATACCAGATGAAACCATACTACTGGATATTGCGAAGGTCAAAATTGAAGATTTAAGAAATGAGATATATGCGAATGATACAATTAAGAGTGTTGTCAAAAATATAAAGAAGCCCAAAAATCTTTTTATGTATTATCCTTATGAATATGTACTTGAAAATAGTGTAGAGTATGTATTAGTAGTTTCTGAAATTTTAAATGTATTTAAAAATTTATTGATATATAGAGACGAGTTAAAATTTGGTAAAGATACTTTTTTATGTTTAAAAATCAATGATTATTTTGAAATATATGAATGGAGAAAACAAGAATTTGTTAGAGTAGATAAAGTGAGTGAATATTCATCTGCAAATTATCTAGATTTAAAAACTTATTCAGTCTATTAGGACAGGCAAGATGTAGTGAGGTGTCAAATTATAGGACACCTCAAACATTTATAAGCTGTTTTCTCGTTTGTTTTCAATAGATTCACGAAATGTGGGAGCATCGAGTAGCGCAGTGAAATTCTGCTGAATGATCTCCAGTGTCTTCTGCTTTTTCTGTAATTCCTGTTTTTCCCGGACGGTAGCAGCCTGTTCAGATTCAAGATTTTCAATTTGCTTCTGGATCTTTTCAGAGCTTGGGATTTTGGTGACACCGAGATCCTGAAGCTCTTTTTTTAGTGAATCGTGGAGTTGATATTCTGCCTGATGCTTGGTCTGGTATGCTTTTGGATTTTTAGCAGATTTGCAATCTTCTATCACTTTACGGCAGAGCCGGTAAGAATCACAGTGTTTCTGAATGACTTTCTGTGTGCTCAGATTACTGGTGATTTGTGCTATTCTCTGATCAGCCGCTTTAACAGAAGCATCAACATCAGAAACATGCTGTTGGAAATCCTCATAATTCAGAAGATTATTTTCTGACAAATAATTAAAGGTCATAGCAGCTTCTTTCAGGTTATTCAGCTTTGCCCAATTCTCAAATCCGGCACGATTTCCGGTAGTGACGTAAGCGGTCATCTTGACATACAGACGCACTTCTCTGGACAGATGCTTTGGAGCTTTCGCTTTGCTACGATTTTTAGCCAGACGGATACGGACATTTTCTTCCGAATAATAGCTTCCGAGAGATTTCATATAAGTGAAGTTTTTCTGTTCCGGTGCACGGAAGGATAGATGTTTTCCCTGTCGAATTTCATATCCTGCTAACTGCATCTTTTGCAGAAATTCCTCATAGTTGATGGAAGTCCAGATTGCCTTATCAACTGCAACACGCAGTTTGGCTTTCCAACTGGTGCCACGATGATATTCCATGTTCTCTTTATAGCTTTTACCTTTTTCTCCGGTTGGCATACTGGTGGAAAGTCCATTTTCATGGCAAATGCGATTACTGATCCGGCAGATTTTATGGTAGCTCCGCTTATTGGAAACATATTTGTGATGATCAACAAAACTTGCTGCGTTGAAGATGATATGGTTATGAATGTGATTTTTATCAACATGGGTACTGATCACGTATTCATATTTTCCTTTCAGTACTTCGTCTGCAAATTGTTGCCCTAAGCGATGGGCAGTTTCGGCATCAACTTCTCCAGGTTTAAATGACTGGATCAGATGAAATGCCAGGTTATCACCTTTGTCCATTCCATTCTTTTTTGCCATTTCTCTTGTCATAGAAAATTCAAGATCTGCAGTTTCCGGGGAACAGCCAAAACTGGAAACTAACAGTTTTTCATCTGTCTTATCTGGATTTGTGATATAGTCCAGAGCTTTCTTGTCTGTTACTTTAATGGGGAAGATCTTAAGATACGCCATAATTCTTTCACCATCTCTTTCAATTCTTTCATTTCTTCCGGATATAGATCTCCGGTGGTATTTACCTTTTTTGCAATCTGGTTGATATTTACGCCAATCTTGTGCATTTCCTCATACTGTTTCTTCAGTGGAGTTGTATCGGTGTTGACGATGTAACCGTCGATTGCCATCTTACGAAGATAAGCTCCCATGTTCTTGGTTTTTGATTCTATCATCTTCCTGCGGATTAGCTTTCGTTCTTCTTCTGTGACATAAAAATGAATTTCTTTGTTTCTTTTTCTTTCAGCCATTAGCAGTTTCTCCTTTCTGAGAGGGCAGTAGTATCGTTGCTTTCAGCGTTTTTCAATTCAGGGCAGGGCACCCTAAATTGGGATTTTCCGGAAGTGTATCCTCACTTCCTATCCTTGCTATTTACCGGTGGCAAAGCCGCCGGAAGAGAGTCCTTAAAAAAGATCCCTCTATAAATAAGGTACTGAGAGAAGAAAAAGAGGACATCGAAGCTCAGAAGTATGACGCAGGAATGATTCTGTGGTATAGTAAAATCTGAACGAGAAAGAAGAAAAGAGGTCATACCGATGTCACGGAAAAATCATAAGATGATAGATGGAAGACTACTGCAAACGGATAAAAAATATTCCCAGTTAAAAATGAAGCAGAAAGAAAAGATTGCAGAATGGATGTTTCAGGCAACCAGAGATTATTATATGAAAAAATGTACATTTCCGAATGACAAACATCTGGAAGAAGTAGTGGATTCTGTTTATGAAAAAATCGAAGATGCAGAAATTTGGATTCCATATGGAGAGGTCTTCAAGCATTATAAATCCAAACGATCGGATATCAACAAACGTGTCAGAAAATCTCTGAATGAAAAAGAAGAGAGCCGGATTGAGAAGGTCTGTTTTATGAATATGTGTATGATTCAGGACGATGAAGGAAATGTACTGGCACTGGATAAAGTAAATGATAGCTATACCGGTACAACCTTTCCAGGTGGTCACGTAGAAGCAAATGAGATTTTCCAGAAATCTATGATTCGAGAAGTCTGGGAAGAAACAGGACTTACGATAGAAACACCGAAGCTTGGAGGATTATATCATTGGCATAAGAGTGGAGTGCACTATGTCATTACCCTGTATAAAGCGAATAAGTTTACCGGAGAATTGAAAAGTTCTGAGGAAGGAAGAGTTTATTGGATTCCGCTGGAAGAGTTGAAAATAAGAGAACTTGCTACAGGTATGGAATACGTTTTGCAGATTCTGGAATCAGAGCAGGTGGATGAGTGCTATATGCATCTGGAAGCAGATGGATACGTGGGAGACTTGTATTAAAGAATTTTGGAGGTTGGCTCTGAACAGTTACAGAATTTTATGAGAAATGGCTGCCTGATCGTTGGAGAAAAAAGACAGCCATTCTTGACAAGATACATCATTCATCTATTCTGTTTTTTGTTGTTCGATTTTGGAAGTGAAATTAATATATTTTGCACGTTGTAAAATTGAGATAACTGCATCAATGCTTTCTGGATTGGAAAAGCTCATGATAAAAGGTTCCTCTTTAAATTCCATGGGTTCGAATCCGGGAATCTGATCTGGATTCTTAATTATATGGATGGGACGTGCACTCTGGTTATAAAATGCCAGTTGTGCAGAATCTGTAGTGTTTCCGACGACACCAATACCTACGTCACCTTTTCCAAAATCTATTCTACGTTTATTTAAGTTAATCATATTCAAAACGCTCCTTTTTCAAAAATAGCATGTTTAGTAATTTTCTATTATTCCCGAAGTAGGGATATCTTTTAAAAAGTCACTGTTGGAAGTAATCGGAGAATCTACAATCTGAACGCCGCTTCGTTTCATCATTCGGAATTTGAAATCAAGAAGTTCCGGTGGAACTTTCAGTTCTGCGGCAGCCTGGAAAAAGGACATATCAGCGTTAAGCATCTCCAGGACATCTTCATCTTCCAGAAGATAATCAGCGGCAAAGCAATTCGCTTCATATTCACATTGTGACACTCCATCGAATAATTCAAAATCATGAAAACACTTGATCTGAAGGGGTTTCTGATGAAGGAGTGCGTGACCGATCTCGTGGATCAGGATAATCTGCTGTATGATTTCCGGTAGGTCGCAGTTAATGACGATGCAGGTCTTTCGACATTCCCGCATACAGAAGCCTTTGCAACAGTTTGGATCAGTTCCAAGCGGAAGCTTTTTAACAATAATATGCATAGCGGCTGCAAGGCGGTACGGATCACTTTCCTGATATTTTGCTTTTACTTTATTAACAGTGTCTCTTATACATTTTGAACTCATAAAAACACCTCGATATTTCATAAGATAGTTTGCTGCAAGTATAGAGTAGCAAAAGTGCTGTACGAAAATACGGACACCTATGAATCACTTTCCATTTCAGTGTTTTTCTTTTTCCGTCCAAATGTCTTTTTGGCTTCCATCTTACAGGAAAGATATGCTTTGGTTACAGCCTGATAGAAAGCATCTTTTGCTTCTTCGTCGAGTTCGCCACCAGCAAAAAGAGCACGGTTGGCTTCGAGAATCTCATTGATGTCCCTGGCTCCTTTTTCACCAAGCTGTCCATTGACTTCATCAATATAATCCATTTTTTCAATTCCGTAAGAAGGATCTGTGATCTCATCATGTTTCAAATAATCGTAAGAGACATTCAATGCATGAGCGAGCTTTCTCATAGTAGAGATTCGTGCGATGGTGCCGGAACTTTCATAAGCTGCGATCGCACGCTGGGATACGCCGACCAGTTCTGCAAGTTCTTTTTGTGTCAGATGATTTTGTTCTCGTTGATATTTAATCTTGTCTGAAAAATTCATAGTGGGATCCTTTCCAAGTTTTTGAAATCGTAACTTCATCAACTTTATAAAAACTATTGACAGAGTTCATTATCACGTATAAAATACAAACAAATGTTCGTGAAGTTAGTAGAAATTATAATCTATAAACTTCACAAAGTCAATATGAAGCAAAGAACTTTTATTATGATTTTTAAGACTGGTAGGTGAATGTTATGAGCAGGACAATTCTTCATTCAGATATGAATTGCTTTTACGCAAGTGTTGAGATGCTGCATCATCCAGAACTTGCCGGGAAGCCGATGGCAGTCGGTGGTGATCCGGAAGCAAGACATGGAATTGTGCTGACTGCAAACTATATTGCGAAGCGAGCCGGAGTAAAAACAGGCATGGCATTGTGGCAGGCAAGACAGGTTTGCCCAGAAATAATCTTTGTACCGCCTCGCATGGATCTTTATTTGAGGTTTTCCAGAATGGCACAGGAGATTTACAGTGAATACACAGATCAGAGAGAACCATTTGGGATTGATGAAAGCTGGCTGGATGTGACCGCCAGTACTTCTATCAAGGGAGACGGAATGAAGATTGCAAAAGAGATCAGCAGTCGGATTAAATATGAACTGGGGGTTACCGTAAGTATTGGTGTTTCCTGGAATAAGATATTTGCAAAGCTCGGTTCTGATTATAAAAAGCCGGATGCCATTACAGAGTTTTCCAAAGACAATTACAAGGATATTGCATGGAAACTTCCAGTAGGTGATTTACTCATGGTCGGAAGAAGCACTGAACGGACGATGAAGAAACTTGGCATTTGTACAATCGGAGATCTGGCAGGAGCAGAACCTTCTATATTAGAAACATATCTTGGAAAGATGGGATTGGTACTTCATACCTTTGCAAATGGATGGGATGAAACTCCAGTTTTGGTAGAAGGATATAAAGTACCGATCAAGTCTATCGGGAACAGTACAACAACGCCAAGAGATCTTGTTAGTGAATTGGACGTGAAGATTATTTTGATGGCTCTTTCAGAAAGTGTAGGAGCCAGGCTTCGTGAAAATGGTTTTCAATGCAGGACAGTAGAAATCTCGATTCGGGATAATGGATTGTATCATTTCACGAGACAGTGCAAGTTGGACAGGGCAAGTAATCTTACAGAAGAAATTGCCAGAACTGCATTTGAGTTATTCCAGAAAAACTATAATTGGGAACATCCAATTCGTAGTCTTGGTGTTCGAGGATGTGATCTGGTATCAGAAGAGATGCCGTATCAGCTTGATTTATTTATGGATGAAACGAAGAGAGAAAAAATCAAAAAGATGGACCAGGTGGTAGATGAGATCCGTGGAAGGTTTGGCTATCAGAGTATTCAGAGAGCATTTATGTATCAGGATAAGATACTGGCACAGCTGAATGCTAAGGAACATACGGTTCATCCACAGGCATATTTTCATGGATAGGAGAGAGCAGGTGTTTTGTAATGACAGCTAAAGTGTATGTAGATGTCCTGGCAGTATTCAGCCGGGAAGGAGAATTGATCCCTACAGCGTTTGTCTGGGAAGATGGACGTAAGTATGCGATTGATAAGGTTTCAAAACCGGAGCGTTGTGCCAGCCGAAAAGCTGGCGGAACCGGATATCGTTATACCTGTCAGGTGGGTGGAAAAATCTGTCATCTGACTTATGAAGAAAATTATAAATGGTTTATGGAACGTAAATAACGGCGTCCTAAAAGGGAGCCCTGAATCAGGGCCCCCTTTGGAGAGATAGATATTCGATGAGAACATCAGCAGTCGGGGATACATCCTTTCCCGTGAGAACCGATTGCTTTCAATAGATCATACAGTTGCCGATCAGCCAGAAATAGAAGCTATCCCACAGCGGATATTTCTGCGGAATCTGCATGAAGAGATGTTAGGACAGTGACAGACTGTGAATGGAATAAACAATACAATGATTGGTCTGGCTGCGGAAGCGGTCGGGAAGGAGGACAATTATGCAGAGAATACAGGATATGTTTATCAATATGGAAGAAGTGGCAGAGGATGCTTATAAGAATACGGAATTATTGCTGAGTCAGTATACTAAAGTAATGTTCCGTATTGAGAAGAACCTTGTGGATATAGATTATGAAATGTATGCAGAGGAAGGGAAGCATCTGAAGGAAATGTTATATGATCTGGTAGATTTCGATGCGACTGCAGAGAAACGCAGAATCCAGGAAAAGCTTCTGAATAATGATATGAATCTCTGTTTGCTGGAAATCATGAGAGATTCCCTGATAGCTTTGAGGGATTATCCAAAAAATGGACAGCTGTATTATCGGCTTTTGAAATATAGATATTTTGAAGCAGGAAATACCAATGAAGATGTGATGCTGATGCTGGATGATATGCCAAGCACTACTTATTATCGAAACCGTAAGAAAGCAATCCGTTTGTATGCAACAATGCTCTGGGCATTTACACGTCCGGAAAAGATACAGAATAAGATGGAGGAAATAAACTGGAAGAAAAGTGGAAGTAAAGTGGCAGTGAACTGACAGTAAACTGGCATGTGAATGGTATTACAATGAAAATACGTGCATGTTAGAATTGATATGCTGAGAGAAATAGACCTTCGCAGACGTAATGTTTGCGGAGGTTTTTCTTTTCTCAAATTTTAAGGCGTCAGGCTGTGCCCGGAAGGGCATGGCCTTTTTTTATACCCAAAAACAGGTTGCAGATTTGAAAAAGCTTCCTTTTTAACAGGTAGATGCCGGAAAGGAAGAGCATATCAAGATGCAGGGAAGAGGCAGGCATTATGCCAGATATCCATGATTTTCGATTTGTCACAAATCAAATCAACAAAAACGACAAATCGGAGAAACAATCATGGAAGAAAGAAAATACACATTTTACGACAGATATCAGAAGGTGAAATACGCTAATATTACAGCAGAAGAGCTGGAAGTTCTTAATATTTTTTATAATAAGGAACATTATATGTTTGATCAGCAGCATCAGAGAAATAATACAGTATTATTTTGTGGATTAGAATCAGAAAACGGTTGTGCGACAGACTTTATCGCAGATAGTGGACGTGACATTGCATCGGATATTACAACTGAGATCTTCTTTAAAGAACTCTTCAGCGATCTGACAGAGAAAGAAAAGAAAATCGTGAGCGATTATTTTATCATGGGAAAACAGGTTAAAGAAACAGCAGAGGAACTGGGCATCAGCACACGTCAGGTGAGTAGAGACAAGAACAGTGCTTTGGCAAAAATGTTGAAGAGGATGAAAGCAGCTGGATATGAATCATATGCTGAGGCGGCAGGTGCATTTCTGCAGGAAAGCGATTATATTCCAACACAGATGGAGACACAGAACTCGATTATGAAGAAAAGGACCGGAGAAGTGAGACTGCCATCAGATCATAAGATGAAAAAATAAATTAGTTAAAAATTAATCATGATAATAATGTGATGATATCACAGAAAACAAATGAATTTCAGATTATAATAAAGCCACAAAAGAAAAAACAAGGAGGACTGTAAAATGTCTGCTATTAATATCAATAAAAATAATTTTCAGAATGAAATAATGGATTCCGAGAAAACCGTTCTTTTAGACTTTTGGGCTCCTTGGTGTGCTCCTTGTCGTATGGTGGCTCCTATCATAGAGGAGATAGCAAGTGAACGCCCTGATATCAAAGTTGGAAAGATCAATGTGGATGAGCAGCCAGAACTGGCAAGTAAATTTGGTATTATGAGTATTCCAACTTTGGTGGTTATGAAGAATGGGAAGATTGTAACAAAAGTTTCAGGGGCAAGACCTAAGAAGGCAATCTTAGAGATGCTTTAAGGAGGTGCGTTAATGGGATTTTTTGATTTTTTAAAACAGGCGAATATTAATCAAGGGATAGAGGAATATAAAAAGACTGCTGGTGCAGTTCTGCTGGATGTTCGTACGCCGCAGGAATATCAGGAAGGGCATATACCAGAAAGTAAAAATGTGCCATTGCAACAACTTAACAATGTTGTTTCGGTAGTGAAGAATACAGAAATACCGCTGTTTGTATACTGTTATTCCGGAGCCCGAAGTCGTCAAGCAACTGGGATGTTGCAACGAATGGGATATTCTAAAGTAAATAATATTGGTGGCATTGCTGCTTATTCAGGAAAGGTGGAAAAATAAGATGAAGGTAATAATCGTAGGCGGTGTAGCCGGAGGAGCTACAGCTGCAGCAAGAATACGAAGATTGGATGAACATGCAGAAATTACTGTGTTTGAAAGATCCGGATACATATCCTATGCGAATTGTGGGCTTCCATATTATATCGGAGACGTGATCACAGACCCGGAAGAACTTACACTACAGACACCAGAGAGTTTTTTTAAACGATTCCGTATTAACATGAAAATTCATCATGAAGTTATCTCCATACATCCGGAACGAAAAACGGTTTCAGTGAAAAATTTAGAGAATGGTGAGATATTTGAAGAAAACTATGATAAGCTGATCCTCTCTCCAGGTGCAAAGCCAACACAGCCGAGACTTCCCGGAGTAGGTATGGATAAACTTTTTACACTTCGTACTGTAGAAGACACTTTTCGGATAAAGGAATATATAAATAAGAATCATCCAAAATCGGCTGTATTGGCAGGTGGCGGTTTTATTGGTCTGGAACTGGCAGAAAATTTGAGGGAGCTTGGCATGGATGTTACAATTGTCCAGCGGCCTAAGCAGCTGATGAACCCATTTGACCCGGATATGGCATCCATGATCCATAATGAAATGAGAAAGCATGGGATAAAACTGGTACTGGGCTATACAGTAGAAGGATTTAAAGAAAAGGACAATGGAGTAGAGGTTCTATTAAAAGATAATCCATCCCTTCAGGCTGATATGGTGGTGCTGGCAATCGGAGTTACACCAGACACAGCATTAGCAAAAGAAGCTGGTCTGGAACTTGGCATCAAGGGAAGTATCGTAGTGAATGACAGAATGGAAACTTCTGTACCGGATATTTATGCAGCAGGTGATGCAGTTCAGGTAAAACATTATGTTACGGGTGATGATGCGCTGATCTCTTTGGCCGGACCAGCCAACAAGCAGGGCAGGATCATCGCTGATAATATTTGTGGTGGTGACAGCCGTTACCTGGGCAGTCAGGGAAGCTCCGTTATCAAAGTATTTGATATGACAGCAGCCACTACAGGTATCAATGAAACCAATGCCAAAAAGTCAGGATTAGATGTAGATACAGTAATTCTTTCTCCTATGAGTCATGCCGGTTACTATCCTGGTGGAAAAGTGATGACCATGAAGGTGGTTTTTGAAAAAGAGACTTATCGTTTGCTTGGTGCTCAGATTATTGGATATGAAGGAGTTGATAAACGTATTGATGTGCTGGCAACAGCAATTCATGCAGGGCTGAAGGCAACCCAGCTGAAAGATCTGGATCTTGCATATGCACCGCCGTATTCCTCTGCCAAGGATCCTGTAAATATGGCAGGATTCATGATAGACAATATAGCAAAAGGTACCTTAAAACAATGGCATCTGGAAGATATGGATAAGATTTCTAAAGATAAAAGTGTTGTATTGCTGGATGTGAGAACTGTAGGTGAGTTTAACAGGGGGCATATGGATGGATTCAGAAATATTCCTGTAGATGAACTAAGGGAACGTATCAATGAAATTGAGAAGGGAAAGCCTGTTTACTTGATATGCCAAAGTGGTCTGCGCAGCTACATTGCCAGCCGTATTCTGGAAGGAAACGGTTATGAAACATACAACTTCTCCGGTGGATTCCGCTTCTATGATGCAGTGGTTAATGACCGTGCGCTGATTGAAAGGGCATATGCATGTGGTATGGATTATTAAAAAATAATCACAATAATTTTATAATTTACTTGTAGCGTAAAAAGATCCCCCATTTATTAGAATGACTTTCACAATTCTGATAAATGGAGGATTCTTTAGATGTCATAGAAAAACAGTTTTATGATCTTTGTAGTGTTTCCAGTCTTTTCGAATCAAGGATGGTGATTTTGCCGCGTGAGAGTTTGACGAGACCATCGCCCTGAAAGTATCGAAGCATTCGAGTGATCACTTCCCTGTGGGAACCAAGATGGTTTGCGATAGTTTCGTGAGTGATTTTCAGTTCATTTGTTCCTTCGATAGAGGTCTCTTCTAAAAGAAATGAAGCAACACGCTTATCCAAACTCTTCCACATGATCTGTTCAATCAGCCACATGACATCAGAAAAACGGCTAGCCATTAATTCATTGGTATAGTTTGCGACGGGAGCCGATTCCTTCATGATGTCCTTATAGATTTCAGCAGGGATGATCCAAAGATCAGTATCTTTTTCTGCTTCAATGGTTACTTCAAATTGAATGGACTGCATGATACATGAGGCGGATAAAAGACACATATCCATATCGAACAGGCGGTAAAGTGTAATTTCTCGTCCTTCATCTGAAAGTATGTAAGTTCGAAGCTGCCCGGATTTAACCAGTAATAATCCAGTACAATCCAGGTTTCCGTTGTGAATGATCGTTCCTTTTTTTACATCCCGTGTAATCAAATTGTCTGAAATTACTTTTTTCTGTGCTGTATTTAAGTCATTCCATAGTGGAAAATAATTTTCGAAGCTCATAACAGTTATCTCCTTTACGAACATAGTATACTTACTTTTTTTAGATGCGTCAATTATATAATTGACATATGCCATAAATAAAAATATACTGACTATAGTACATGACTGTTGTGAATATGAGGGAGGGATAAATAATGCAGGGAGATGTCAGTTTTACATTTTTGGACCGAATTGAAGAAGTAGAACTGAATATTGTAGATAGACGATGGCAGTCTGCACTGGCATTGGCATTGACTTTGCCAGATATTTGCGGAGGTATTGCTTTCCCGGAAATTGTTAAACATTATCGAGATGGCCGGGTTATGCTGGATCGGCAAAAGAATCCGACCCGTGATGTGGGAACCCAGTATATTCGCTGGTTTGATGAATATGCAGGGGACTACTTTAAACTATCTCAATCCGATGAAAAGCCATATATTTGCGGAGAACGCTGTTGGCAGCTTCGATGTGAATATCTTCATCAAAATAAAGGATTTTTGAATGATGAAAATAATATACGCTTTCATCTTGGACTAAACTGTGGAATGTCAGTTTGTCAGTTGGAAAGTATGAACATACAGGAGAACGGAAACGATATTCGTATAGACATAGAACAGTTTTGTCTGAGGATGTGCAAGGCAGCAAAGAGTTATTATGATAAAGTTCATTTGGAAAAAGACTTTAGTCTCTATAATACACCAGTTTTGGATTTTATTCAGGTAACACAAAAAAAGAAAGCTGCTTCTATTATTGCACTGGTCTGTGGCAGTGAACGTTATGCAAAAGGATTAAAAGAAACATTGCAATTTATTTCAGATCAGATCATGCTGTTTTACACACCGGAAAGTGCTAAAACAAGATTAGGCAGACATAAGCCGGATCTTTGGATTGTTACCGAAGATATGACGAGCCAACCGAATCAGCCATGGCGTGCGGACAGGACAACACCTGTAATTTTAATCACAGGCAATCCTGATGCTGTTGAAATTAAAAAGAATTCAGGAAAACTAACTGTTCTTTCTATGCCATTATCAATAGTTGATTTGCGGAAAACCGTCGAAATATATGTGTCGTGAGGAGAAGTTTATGCTGTACATAATACTATTATTTGTATTTGTAGTTGTATATTTGATGATGCTTATGCGGAGACAGAAAGAAAAGATGAGCGAAATTAAAATACAAATAGATCAACTGCAAGCACAACATGATCGATTGCAGAAAGAAAGGGATCAGTTACAAGAACGGATGAATCATCTGGAAGAGCAACGAGAACACTTGCAAATGCAAACAGACCAGGCATTTCGGAGTGCTGATGAAATCGAGAAAATTTACGATGAGATATGGAATCATGCTAATACCATTCACCTTTACTCTTCGTTAGCTGAAGAAGAAAGCAAATCTATAACAATGAAAGAAAAACAAAAAGAAATTATTCGAACAACTGAGGAAATTCTAAACATCATATATAAATATAAAGGTAATGTATAATAAAAATATGTCATTGTAATGATTAGCGTTCAAGGTAAATTCTTATGTAATAATATCACAGAAGGATTTACCTTTTTCAGGTACAATAGAGATACAAAATTTGAAAGGGGAACAAAGCATTGGCAAAAAGAATGGCAAGTGTCGATAAAAAAAGATGTGTTGCCTGCGGAGTATGTGAAAATACTTGTCCGCTGGCAGCTGTCAAAGTTTACCATGGATGTTATGCTGTGGTAGAAGAAACAGTGTGTGTAGGATGTGGAAAATGTGCAAAGTCCTGTCCGGCAGGTTGTATTGAAATGAAAGAGAGGACAGCGATGTGAAGAAAAAGAAACATTGGTATGATTATTTATGGATATGGGCGATCCTTTATTTTGCTCTCGGTTTTTTTAATATTTTGTTTGCTTGGTTTGGGATGATTGATTTCCTGTTGCCGTTAGGAATAGCGATATTCGGTGAAAATAAATTTTTCTGTAATCATTTGTGTGGACGTGGCCAGCTTTTTAGTAAGCTCGGTGGGGATTTAAAATGCTCAAGAAATAAACCAACCCCGCGATGGATGAGTTCAAAATGGTTCCGATACGGCTTTTTGATATTTTTCCTTACAATGTTTGGGAATATGGTATTTCAGACATATTTAGTTGGTGCCGGATCATCATCCTTGCGTGAAGCCATCAAATTATTCTGGACCTTCCGTGTTCCGTGGGGATGGACATACACTGCCGGAACAGTAGCTGATTGGGTGGCACAGTTTAGTTTTGGATTTTATAGTTTGATGCTTACATCTTTGTTGTTAGGGTTGATCGTAATGGTGTTATATAAGCCACGAACCTGGTGTACATTTTGTCCAATGGGAACAATGACGCAGGGTATCTGTAAATTAAAAAATAATGAAAAGAAGTAATACTATAAGGTGATTCATAAAAGGCATATGTCAAAAAGATTATTGACATATGCTTTTTATAGGGCTATTATATAAGAAAAGCGAGAAAGGAGCAGTTTATGCCGAGACCAGTAAAATGCAGAAAAGTCTGTCATTTCCCCAATGTTTTAGAATTTCTTCCGGCAGATGATACTGAGAAAAAAACACCCATTGTTCTAACGGTAGATGAGTACGAGACAATCCGTCTTTTGGACAAGAAAGGTTACAGTCAGGAGCAGTGTGCAGCATCTATGCAAGTCGCAAGAACAACGGTCCAGCGAATTTACGAGATCGCCAGGAAAAAGATCGCAGATGCACTTATCGACGGGCATCCACTCAAAATTGAGGGCGGAGATTTCAGAATCTGTGACGGTCAGAGCGGCAACTGCAGCTTTGGAGGATGTTACAAACAGGAAATTTACAAAAAATATGCAGCAGAAAAAGGAGAAGGTATCATGAGAATAGCAGTAACATATGAAAATGGACAGATTTTCCAGCACTTTGGACACACAGAGACATTTAAGATTT
>ENA-OVHB01000058-OVHB01000058.1-human-gut-metagenome-genome-assembly--contig:-NODE-58-length-21225-cov-3.96717_pt1 | contig 21225 bp, 16 predicted proteins | sample MGYA00248677_ERZ507507 | MGnify/ENA primary metagenome ERZ507507 (study PRJEB26165, sample SAMN02676130) | human gut metagenome | isolation source: stool | host: Homo sapiens | place: USA | study: EMG...
GCGGCCGACGCCTTTCCGTTGGATGAAGCCATCGTCCTTGAAATAGCCGAAGAACGTGCTCCGGTCGGTCTTCTCATGCTTTCGGCTCAGATCGAATACCATGCAGCAGGCCGACACAGCGGCGCCGGGGTAGAACACGTCCGCGGGCAGTGAGAACACGGCGTCAAGCGTGTAACGGCCAAGCATCCGCTGTTTGAAGTCCTTGACCGCCGCGCTGTTTCCGATGGCGCATTGCATGGGAAGAAGTACCGCCATGCGGCAGTGGGTCGGCCTGACGTGTTCGTTCTCGTCCTTGGCCGACGCTATCTGCCGCGCCACCCATTCAACATAGTGGAACCCTTTGGACGGGTCGGTTTTCGTATTGGCTGACCATTGACGCACGTATTTCGGGTCGCATTGATTCTTCGTCCCGTTGTAGGGCGGGTTCATCAGCACCACGTCGATGTTTTTCGACTGTATCCAAGCAGCACGGTTGAACATGGAATCCTTGACGACGTTGCTGTTCCCGTCACCGTGGATGAGCATGTTCGTGGAGGAAAGACCGAACGCGCCCTCCTCGTATTCGATGCCGTAGACCTGATGTTCCCTGACTTGCCTGCGTTCCTCGTCGGCGTCGCAGTCGTCCATCGCGTCGGTCATGGCCCTTACAAGGAACGCACCGGAACCGCAGCAGGGGTCCAGCACACGCGAACTCTTGTTGACGCCCACGACCTTGCTCATGAAATCGCAGATGTGGTCCGGCGTGAACGCCTGGTTCTTGTCGGACTTGCCCACGTACTTGTTGAACGTGGTGAAGAACAGGTTCAGCAGGTCCTGACCGGCGGTGTTCTTGTCATTGATGTAGGGAACGACGTGAAACTCGATGTATTCGAGGATTTTCTTGAGGTCTTCGTAGGGCAGGTTCTGGATGTCTTGGGTCTCAAGGACTTTCCGGTTCAGCAGGCTGAGCTTGTCCGCCTTGTTCATCTTGGATTCTGAATCGTCGGCTTCCGTGAAATCGCGTTCCAGCAGACCGGTCAATATGTCGGTGATGTTTCGCAACACAACACGGGTCTTAGTCAGCGTCTGGCCGTCCTTGCCTAAGGTTTCTTTAGCGTCTTTGTACGACAGCCCGTTTTTGAGCGCGAGAAGGCATGTTCCTACGAACTGGCTTCTCAGATGTTCGTTGACTCCATCCGCGTGGAGCATTTTGTTGAGGACGTTGATGCTGTCTACGACCGCTATCTTGTCGTTGACCTTGCCAAAGCACATGTCCTCATACTCGTTGAATGGTCTCAGCGAGTGTTCGTCTTCATCGAGATGTTCGTCATCGATAATCACGGATTGCCCATGCCATACGCGGATTTCGTCACCTTCCGTCTCCGCAAGTATGGCGACAATCCTCTTGTCCGAGTATTCCTTCTCGAATCGCACGTATGATTGCAACTGGGCGTAAATCTCATCCTGATGCCATTTGGAGAAGCGATTCTTGGTTTCGATCAATACCGCAAGACGTTCATTCTCGAATCGCAGGTCAAGGTTCTGGTGTTTTGTTCCCTCAGTTGCTTTTTGATAGTCCTTGATGTCTTTCCCGACTGTTTTCAACGCTTTTGCGTAGCTGAACTCGCCATTCTCTATGTTGCCCACATGGTATTTCGCGCCGATGGTGGAGATGATGTCGAAACGTTCCATCACTCACCACCTTCTTTGGTGGTGGTGATGTCTGTCCCGGTCGGGGTCAGCAGGCCATTAGCGCTTGCCCCCCCCCCCCGCTTGCTTATCATCATGGGGAGTCTACTCCTTCTATCGGTCGCTCTCGTCGGTTTTGCCCGGCTTGATGCTCATGTCAATGGGCAATCCCTGTTCGCGTACGACGGCCTTGAGGAAGATGGTGACGGCCCCGGACAGGCTCAGGCCGAGTTCTCCAAGGACCTTGTTGGCCTCGTCCTTGAGTTCGGGGTCGATTCTCATGGTGGTGGTCGGCACGCTCACAGGGTTGTCCTCCAATCGGATTGGTAGTTACATCGTAGTCCATCCGATTGATAAGGAGCATGCTATCGCCTGTCACACGGGCATGGGCATGCGCACGTACATGCGCCGGGTGAGCCGGTACACGCCGTTGCGGATCTGACGTCCGATGACGCCCCGCCGTTCGGCGGGGCCGCTCTTGAACGCCTCGGTCCATTGGAACCATGCGAGGTAGGACTGGAGGTGCTTCGTGGACACGCCCTTGAAGCCGTGCATGAAGTCCTTGAGCCGGGCGTGCAGGCTGTTGACCCGGTTGATGGCGCGCCCAGACGCGTCCGTACGCTCCAGCGTCGCGCCGAGGTGGTTGAGGAAGGCGGGGTAGGTGCCGGCCTTGTCGGTGACGGCGAGAGCGCTCTTGCCGATGCGCCCGTTGAGCACCTTGTAGGCGCGTTCCTTGCCGAGCATGCCGCTCCCGGACACCACGAGGAACGACGCACCCACGTCGTCTATGCCGGTGACGACGCACACCTGCTGCTTGCTCAGACCGCGCTTCGCGGCCTTCCTGCCGCTCTTGCGGGCCGGGCGGGGCATGGTGCCCTTGCGGCAGCCCTTGTAGCTGTCGCGGAAGTACGTCTCGTAAATCTCAACTCGGTCGCCGGCGACGGCGTTGAACGAGGGATTGTAGCGTTGGATGCACTCGATGATGCGACGGCGCATGAACCACGCCGTGCGCAGACCCACTCCGCACTTGTCCATGCAGTCGCGCAGCGATAGCTGGTCTATGAACGCCTCCACGTAGGTCATCCACGTCTCCACCGGCAATTTGGACATGCCGAGCACACGACCGACGTTGGCCGTGAACGTACGCCTGCAATCCTTGCAGTACCAGCGCTGGCTGCCGCTTCCCGTACGTCCCCTGCGGACGATGCTGATGGAGCCGCACCTCACGCAGGCGTCGGCGGGCAGCTCCTGCGAACCCATGCCGAACACGTCCTCGTACACGATGGAACGCAACGCCTCAATCGCCCTACGGCGCTCGTCGCCATCCAGCAGCGCAAGCCCGTCCCGGACCCCGCTGACCAGTTTTGCCGCCTTGCTCCACTTTGCTCATAACTCCATTGTAATTACATTGTAGTTACTATGTAAGTCAGAAAAGCACACTTTGGTCTAACAGACCCTAATGTAAAAGCCCCTCGCGATGAGGGGCTTTATCGATGAGTAGGACTTGTTACTTGGCTTCGTTGGTGGTGAGCATGGCCTTGGTGACCTGTTGGTAGAGATCCTCGTAGCCGCCGGGCGTGGAGGCGGGCAGCACGACGGTCTTGGCGTTGTTCGACTCGGACAGCGAGCGCATCACATCAAGGTACTGGTTGAACAGCACGACGTTGTTGACGTCGTTGATGTCCATGCCCACGGCCTGCAGGCTCTTGATCTGGTCGACGATGCCGTTTGCGATCTCACGACGATAGTTGGCCTGGCCCTCACCCTGGAGTCGGGTCTTCTCGGCGTCCGCAGCGGCCTGCGTCTCGATCTGGATGCGCTGCGCCTCAGCACGCTGGCGGGTGGCCTCCTTCTCACGCTGCGCGGCGTTGATGGAGTCCATCGCGCTCTTGACCTGCGGGCTCGGGTCAATGGCGGTGATCAGCGTCTTGACGACGGTGAAGCCGAAGCGCGCCATCTCGGCGCCGACCGTCTTCTGCACGTCGAAGGCGACGTCGTCCTTGCGGGCGAAGGCGTCATCGAGGCTGAGCGCCGGGATCGCGGAACGCAGTGCGTCCTCCATGTAGCTCCTGAGCTGTCCGGCGGGATCGCGCAGCTCGTAGTATGCGGTGGCGACGTTCTCAGGATTGACACGGAACTGCGTCGAAGCGACGACCGTGACGAACACGTTGTCGAGCGTCTTGGTTTCCAGCTGCACGTTCAGCTGGGAGACTCGCATGTTCGTCTTCGTCGAGATGCGGTCGACGAACGGGATCTTGGCGTGGATGCCGGCGAACTGGACCTTATTGTATTTGCCGAACCGTTCGATGATGTATGCCTGCTGTTGCGGCACGATGAAAATCGAGGCGCACAGCACGGCGAGGACGATGACGACGATGACGCCCAACATGATCAGAGCACCCGTCATTCCCACCAGAACACCCATCATTCCTCCTTGCCTGGTGTTGCCGCACCCTACCTCGGGCGCGATGTCTATTCCATCCTATCCGAAAACGACGGGCTTTCAGTGAAAGCTCACATAGAATTCAAGAGTTGTTCGCCGTGTGGCCCTTCTTCGTCTCACCGTACGGGACGGCGGCATGCCCACGTCTACTCCCCGTATGCGCCGGCTATGGCCCGGTCAAGGTCGGCCATCAGGTCTCCCGCGTCCTCAAGACCGATGGACAGACGAATCAAATCGTCGCTCACACCGGCGGCCTTGCGATACGATTCCGGCACCTCGCGGTGAGTGATGTTCGCGGGGTCGACGATCAGCGACCTTGCGTCGCCGATATTTGGCACGTATGAGAACAGCTTCACGCCGTCGAGGATGCGACGCACACGGTCCGCGCCGCCTTCCACCTTGAACGAGAGGATCTGGCCGACGCCTCGGGGGAAGTATTTCCCGGCGAGCGCATGATACGGCGAGTCCGGCAACCCTGAATAATTCACCGACACGACATGCGGCGTGTGTTCGAGGTGCCCGGCGATGGCCGTCGCCGTTTCGACCTGGCGGGCGACCCGCTGCGGCAGCGTCTCCAGTCCGATCAGCTGCAGGTATGCGTTGAACGGGCTTTGCACGGCACCGAACGTGCGCAGGTATTTGACGCGGATGCGCCTGATGAACGCTTCGGAGCCAAACGCCCCGGAGAAGCTGCGCCGGTTGCCGTCGATGTCGGCGATGACCTGCTCAGGCCGCGTGAATTGCAGGAAACGGCCGTTCGCCCAGTCGAACCGTCCGGCGTCGACGATCACGCCGCCGATGGCGTTGCCATGCCCGGTGATGCCCTTGGTGGTCGAATGCACAACGATGTCGGCGCCGAATTCGATCGGGCGCAGCAGGTACGGCGTCGGCACGGTGTTGTCGAGAATCAGCGCCAGCCCGTGCCGGTGCGCCAGATCGGCCAGCGGACGGATATCGGTGATGGCGGTGTTCGGGTTGGCGACCGTCTCGGCGAAGATGGCACGGGTCGCGGGACCGATCAGAGACTCGATCTCATGCAGGTCGTTGATGTCCTTGACGAAATCAGCGTGGATGCCGAACTGCGGCAGGAAGTCGCCGAGCGCATCGACTGACGCCCCATACAGGTTCGTCGGCGCGATGATGCGGCCACCGCCCTCCCCCGCGCACATCAGCGCGTATGACACCGCGGCCATGCCCGACGACACCGCCACCGCGCCGACGCCACCCTCCAGGGCGGCGAGCCGGCGTTCGAGCGCATCGACGGTCGGATTGGCGACTCTGGAATACTCGAACCCGGATATCTCACCGGCGGCCAGATCACGGCCACGAGCGGCGTTCTCCAAATCGAAGGCGGCGGAGGCGTAGATGGGCACGCTGACCGCATCGTCGTTGCGGTTCGCATTATACCCGCCATGAACCGCAAGCGTGCTGAAATCAGTCATTTCCAAATCCCTTTCATCCGCATGACCGCCAAAACAACGAACACCGACCGCCATATTTCTTCAAGACACGACAGTGCGGGCGTCATCGCCATGAACGTCGACGCCCGCACGGCCCGCACCGCATGATAGGCACGGTACGCGACCCTATGCGGCCACTTCCGTCGTCAGCCGGTCGAGCACCTGACCGCTTACGCCGTCGATGTCCAGCGCCTCGAACGCCTTGTCGAAGCCCTGCCCCAGATCCTCGATCAGGTCGGACACGTCCTCGATGCCCACCGACAGACGCACCAGCTCGTCGGTGATGCCCACCTTGAGACGCTCCTCGCGAGGCAGCTCGAAATGCGTCATGCGGCATGGCAGCTCGGCGAGGCTTTCCACCGCGCCCAGACTGACGGCGAGATGGAACACGTGCAGGTTGTCGAGCACGATGGACGGGTCGACCCCCGGCACCACTTCGAAGGACAGCACGCCGCCGAACCCCTTGAGTCCATTCTCGGCGAGCAGACGGTTGCGGTCGCCATACACGCCCGGGTAATGCACGGCCCGAACGAGCGGATGCGCCAGCAGGTATTCCGCCACAGCCTGCGCGTTGCGCTGCTGACACTCCATGCGCAGCGCCAACGTCTGGATGCCACGGCGCACGTCGTTGCATTCGGTCGGGGCGAGCACGCCGCCGAACCGGTTCTGCGCGAAGTAGATGCCATTGCCGACCTCATCGTCCAACACCACCACAAGGCCGGCGTTCACCTCGGAATGGCCTGCCAGGTATTTGGTGGCCGAATGGATGACGATATCCGCGCCCAAATCGAGCGGCTGCTGCAGGTACGGGGTGACGAACGTGTTGTCGACGATGGACAGCGCGCCGTATCGGTGCGCGATGGCCGAGATGCGGTTGACGTTGTTGATCTGCAGCAGCGGGTTGGTCAGCGTCTCGAAATATACGGCGCTGGCCGCGCGGCCGCCTCTGTCGCGCCCGCTGATCGCGGCGTCGAGCGCCTCGTAGTCGGCGGTGTCGACGCTGTCGAACTCCAGCCCGCGCTCGGCGAAGTACTCGTTGAACAGCGAATACGTGCCGCCGTAGATGTTCTTGCCGACCACGATGCGGTCCCCGGGTTTGAAGATGGACAGCACCGCGTGAATCGCGGCGAGTCCGGACGCGAACGCGAAGCCGCGAGTCCCGTGCTCCAGCTGGGCGATCTGCTTTTCCAGAAAGTCGCGGGTCGGGTTGCCGCTGCGCGCATAATCCCAGCGGGGCATGGCGTTGACCGATTCGACAGCGTATGTGGATGAGTTGTAGATGGGCGGGTTGACGGCTCCGGTGTTGTTGTCGTTGACCGGCAATCCGTGGACCAGCTGAGTGTTGAACCTCGTCATGAGCACCCCCTGCGGTTTTTTTGGCGGGTTTCCCGATGAACCCCGCGTGACCCTTATGAAGGTAGTCAGCGGCCGGCGGCCCCGCAACCCGGACGGCATACACATTATTTATAGGATGCTCAAAACCCTTGCAAACACTGGATTTTCACGACTTGCACGGCATCTTTGACGACCGGCAAGAGCCATTTGCGACACGCTCGGAATGTTCTGGCGGCAACCAAGGCGCGACTAAGTGCGACATGGCTTCGCGCAGAAACCGACGCTACGACCCATCGGCCATCGTGATGTTCGTCACATCCGGGCCCTGTAGGGCATTTGGTCTCACCCTGGCATCGGAACCGGGCGATATGCTGGAGTGACGCCGGCGGGATTCACGCGCCGGAGGGACCCAAGCAAAGGAGCTCGCCCATGACCACCGTAGCCATCGTCGGATGCACTCACGCGGGAACGTTCGCCGCCACATCCATCCTCAAGCAGCATCCCGACTGGACGGTCCACATATTCGAACGCAACGACTCGCTGTCGTTCCTTTCCTGCGGCATCGCGCTGTGGGTCGGCGACCACGTGTCCGATCCGAAGCGCATGTTCTATTCGTCGCCGAAGGCCCTCGCCGAAGCCGGCGCCACGATGCACATGCGCCACGACGTGCTCGATGTGGATGTCGCCGGCAAGGTGTTGCGCGCCCGTGACATGAGCACCGGGGAAGTCGGCGAATACCGATACGACAAGCTGGTGATCACCACCGGTTCCGCGCCCGTGGTGCCGCCGATCGACGGGCTGGACGAGGCGCTCGAATCGGGACGCGTGCTGCTGTGCAAGAACTGGGACCATGCGATGGCGATCAAGGAGCGCGCGGGCAGCGCGAAATCGGCCGTCGTGATCGGCGCGGGGTACATCGGCGCGGAGATCGCCGAGCAGTTCAGCGAAATCGGCGTGAAGACCACGCTGGTGGATGCGCTGGACCGCGTGCTGGCGAACAATTTCGACGCGACCATCACCGATGACGTGGAGCAGGCGTTCGACGAGCATGGCGTGACCCTGGCGCTCGGCCAGAAGGTGACGGCGTTCCGGCCGGCGGCCGGCAGCGACGGGATCGAGGGCTCCGGCGTGACCGTGGTCACCGAGAAGGGCGAGTACACGGCCGATGTGGCGATCCTGGGCGCCGGATTCCGCCCGAACACCGCGTTGTTCGCGGATCAGCTGCGTATGCTGAAGAACGGGGCGATCGTCATCGACGACTACATGCGCGCCTCATTGCCGGACAACACGGTGCTCGACGACGTGTTCGCGGCGGGCGACAGCGCCACGGTCCGATACAACCCGACCGGCGCGGACGATTACATCCCGCTCGCCACCAATGCGGTGCGGCAGGGGCTGCTCATCGGCGAGAACATCGTCGCCGCGACGAAGCGGTATCCCGGCACGCAGGCCACCAGCGCAGTGCAGTTGTACGATCTGGCGATGTCCGCCACGGGACTCACCGCCGGCGGCGCGAAACGCCGAGGCATCGCCGCGAAATCGACGACGATCACGCAGGATTACCGCCCCGATTTCATGCTCACCACCACGCCGGTGACGACCACGCTGGTGTGGAGCCCGGTCACCCGGCGCATCCTGGGTGCGCAGTTCCTGTCGAAGCATGACATCTCGCAGGCGGCGAACGTCGTGTCCGTGGCCATTCAGGCGGGGTTCACGATCGATCAGCTCGCCGGCGCCGACCTGTTCTTCCAGCCGAACTTCAGCCAACCGATCAATTTCGTCGGAGCCGTGGCCATTCAGGCAGTGGCCGAAAGCTGACCCCAATCGTTGACTCGCGCTCAACGCGGACGCGAAAGCCCCGATCATTGGGAAACGGCCATTCCGGTTCTCGTATCCGCGGCTAATGCGAGCACACGATTCGCATCAGCCGCGTGACCTGTTCGGCGGTGCGGGCCACGTTCGCACGGGCGTCGCGCAGCAGCTCATCGAGGCTCGCGGCACCCGGCGCGGCACCGAAGACCGCATCGATGCCGCGCCCGTGCAGACACTCGATGCCGTCGCCGACGTGGCCGGCGATGGCAATCACCGGTTTGCCGTGCCGCTTCGCCACGGAGGCGACCCCGACCGGCGTCTTGCCGAACATGGTCTGCGCGTCAATCGAACCTTCGCCGGTGAACACGATGTCCGCCCATTGTGCGGCGGCATCCAGCCCGGACTGCTCGATCACCAAGTCGATGCCCGGGCGAAAATCGGCGTGCAGCACGGCGAGCAGCGCCATGCCGATGCCGCCCGCCGCCCCGGCTCCGGGATGATCGGCGATGGGCGTGCGGGTACGGTGGTCAGGACGGGAACGGTGGCCAGGAGACGATGATTCAGCCACGGCCGCTTCGACTTTTCCGCCATCGCCATTCCGTTCGGCGGGCACCTGTTCAGCGAGCGCACGTTCGATGACCGACGAGACGTGCCGCAGGGCGCCGTCCAACAGCGTCACGTCTTCGCGACTCGCGCCCTTCTGCGGGCCGAACACCGCGCTGGCGCCCTCGGGGCCGGTCAGCGGATTGGTCACATCGCAGGCGGCGATGACATGCACGTCGCCAAGCCGTCTGTCCAGACCGCTCAGGTCAACGCGCTCCACTTCGGCGAGCGCCGCCCCGCCCGGCCGCACGTCACGCCCGTCATGGTCAAGCAGCCGCACCCCCAACGCCTGCAGGAGACCGCAGCCCGCGTCGTTGGTGGCGCTGCCGCCGAGCCCGACGATGATCGTCTCGGCGCCGGCGTCGAGCGCGGCCCGGATCAGTTCGCCCGTGCCGTATGACGTCGTGGCCTTCGGGTCGCGTTCGGATGGGCGCAGCAGCGCCAGTCCGCTGGCGGCGGCGGTCTCCACGACCGCGGTGCGGCCGTCGCCGAGCAGCGCGAACCCGGCCTGCACCGGGTGCCCGAGGGGATCGTGCGCGCTGGCCGTCAGCATCGTGCCGCCGGTGGCGTCGGCCAGCGCCCGCGCGGTTCCCTCTCCCCCGTCAGCCATGGGCAGGCATCGTATTTCGGCGCCGGGGTCACCGCGGCGGATGCCTTCGGCCATGGCCCGTGCCGCCTCGGCGGCGGTCAGGCTCTCCTTGAAGGAATCAGGCGCACATAGGTATCGCATCGCCGGATCACGCCTGCTATTCGGTGCGCAGCGCGGTGGCCGGGTCCTGCTTGGCGGCCTTGCGCGACGGAATCAGGCCGCCGATAAGGGTGAGCACCATGCTGAGCACCACCAGGATCACCGCTCCGGCCACCGGCAGCGCGGCGTTCACGTCGTTGGTGCCGATGAAATGGTGCAGCACCTGGTTGCCCGGTATGAGCAGCAGCAGCGTCACGCCTATGCCGATCAGGCCGGCGCACAGGCCGATGAGTCCGGTCTCCGCGTTGAACACCTGCGACACATTGCGCTTCGAGGCGCCCATCGCGCGCAGGATGCCGATCTCCTTGGTGCGTTCCAGCACCGAGATGTACGTGATGATGCCGATCATGATCGACGACACCACCAGCGACACGGACACGAACGCGATCAGCACATAGGAGATCACGTTGATGATCGTCGTCACCGAGCTCATCATCAGGCCGACGTAATCGGTGTAGACGATCTTGTCGGCCTTGGGCACGGTCTTGTTGTAGTCGGTGATGGCCTTGGACACGTGGTCCTTGTCCTCGAAGCTGTCGGTGTAGATGTTGATCGTCGAGGGCACGTCCCGGCTCACCACGCCGAACGCGGCGAGGTTGTCGTCATACGTGCCGGTCGAGACGTACTGCTCGTAGATCTTGACCAGCACGTCCTGCGAGGCGGTGGCGATGTACTGGTCGAAGCTGTCGGCGAGCTGCTGCTCGCTCATCGCCGCCGTCCACTGCCCGCCCGCGGCTGACTGCCCGGCCTGCCCGGGCTGAGCCGACTGCGCTGACTGCGACTGCATCATGGCCTTGGCCATGTTCGCCTTGTCGCTCACGCCGAGCGAGGCCACATAGGTCTTGGCATCAGCGGCCTTCGCCGCGTCGTCCGACGGCGAGAACGCCAGGCCGTTGAGCACGTCGCGGGTCTTGTCCTTCTCCTGGTCGGTGACGATGGCGCTGGAGTTCGCATGGTCGATCAGCTCGTCGGTCAGTGCGCGGGTGTAGCCGATTCCGGTGGCCAGCGGCGTGGCGGAGGCGTCCTTGATCGGCTTGACCACGCCCACGATCTTCAGCTGCTCCGCCGAGTCGAAGCGCTCTGCGATGGCGTCCGCGTCGTCGCCGATGTACGTGTAGTCGCCGTTCGCGTCCTTCACATACTGGTCTGCGGCGGGTATCATGGCCAGCTTCTGCCCCATCGCCGTCGCGTAGTCGATCTTGCCGGTGGGTGTCTTGACCGTCTCGCCGTCGTTGAGCTTGTTCATCATGTCGGTGTAGTCGCTGGCCTTGAGCAGGCCCAGCTCATACAGCGTGGTGAGCGGTACCTTGTTGTCGTCGTCAAGCACGAGCACGACCTGGTCCTTGCCGGTCGGCCATGCGCCCTTGACCACGCGGTAGTTGTCGGTGATGACCTTGCTGATGAGCTGATCGTCCTTCGCCCCCGGCATGATTTCATGGAACGAGTTGGGCGACGCGCTCGTGTCGGTCTTGCCGGTCAGCATCGTCATCTGCATGCTCGTCATGTCGGACATGCTCGACGACTGGCCCATCGAGCTCATCCGCGCAGCGTTCGATGTCGAATCGGACTTGGCACCGATGGTGACGCCGTTCGCGGTGACCAGCGTGCCGTCGGGATCGTGGCTGAACACGGAGAACTTCACGTCGTACGTGTATTGGATGCCGGTTTCGCCGACATATTGGCGAACCTCGCTGTTGGGGTCGTCCAGATACTTCTTGAAATCGGTGAGGTTGTTCTTCGTGATGCTGCTCGTCAGGCTGGAGGTCTGCTTGATGCTGCGGTCGTCCGGGTAAATGCCGTCGTTCTTCGCCGATTTGCCTCCGGTCTCCTTGCCGCCCGCCTGGGCGCCCATGATGCTGGTCATGTCGAAGGTCTGCGAGTCGATGGTGATCGGATAGGCGGTCATCGTGTCGCGCTGGATGCTGTCGATGTACGCGTTAACGCCGGTGGAAACCGACAGGATCAGGGCGATGCCGATGATGCCGATAGACCCGGCAAACGAGGTGAGCAGCGTACGGCCCTTCTTGGTCCTCAGATTGTTGAAGCTCAGCGCGATGGACGTGGCGAGCGACATCGAGGCCTTGCCCAGCCTCTTGTGTACGGGTGCCTCGGACGCGCCCTCCTCGACCTCGTACGGGTCGGAATCGCTGCGGATCACGCCGTCGCGCAGCTGGACGGTTCTGGTGGCGTACTGCTCGGCGAGCTCGGGATTATGTGTGACCATGACCACCAGACGGTCCTTCGCCACCTCCTTGAGCAGGTTCATGATCTGCACGGACGTGTCGGAGTCGAGCGCTCCGGTCGGCTCGTCGGCCAGCACGATGTCCGGGTCGTTGACCAGGGCGCGGGCGATGGCGACGCGCTGCATCTGCCCGCCGGACAGCTGGTTCGGCTTCTTGTTGATGTGGTCGCCCAGCCCGACCTGTTCGAGGGCCTTGCGGGCACGCTCCCGCCGTTCGGTACGGGATACGCCGGAGATCGTCAGCGCGAGCTCCACGTTCGACAGAATCGTCTGGTGCGGAATCAGGTTGTAGCTTTGGAACACGAAGCCGATCGTGTGGTTGCGGTACGAATTCCAGTCACGGTCCTTGTACCGTTTGGTGGAGACCCCGTTGATGATCAGGTCGCCGCTGTCGTACCGGTCCAGGCCGCCGATGATGTTGAGCAGCGTGGTCTTGCCGGAACCCGACGGGCCCAATATCGCCACGAATTCGCTGTCGCGCAGGTTCAGGCTGACGTCATCCAACGCCTTCTGCACAAAATCGCCGGTCTTGTATTGCTTGGAAATCGACTTGATCTGCAGCACGATGCTCCCCTTATTACCCATGGGTGGTTCGTCGTATGTCTCCATGATTTGCGGTATGACCCCACTGTATCCGACCCGTTCCCCCAGCGCCTCGTGATTCACCGCAAGCATGGGGAATAAAACCGACAACAAACGACTTTGCGTCGCTTTGACATGACGGAACCGTGACGGCCCTCGCGCGTCAAGTGTGTGTATCAAGCATGCTTTGCGTTTTTTTAGCGCCCCCCTCAGCAGTTTTCCCATACAGTCGAAACCATGACAGGACTCACTACATCTGAAGTCGAAGAACGCCGCGCGCGAGGCGAGGGCGAAACCGGGGCGCGAAGCGTCACCAAATCGACAGGCGCGATACTGCGCGAGAACATCTGCACGCTGTTCAACGCACTGAACTTCGCTATAGCGATACTGCTGTTCGCGGTCGGCGCGTACTCCAACATGCTGTTCATCGCGATCATCATCCTCAACATCGTCATCGGCATCGTGCAGGAATTCAAGGCGAAGAAACTCGTCGACGAGCTGACGATCCTCAACCAGCCGCACGCGGTGGTGCTGCGCGACGGCAAGGAGACGACCATCGAGGCCGGCGACATCGTCAAGGACGATGTCATGGTGCTGGATTCCGGCAAGCAGATCTGCAACGACGCCGTGGTCATCGACGGCCGTCTGGAAGTCAACGAATCGCTGCTGACCGGCGAAAGCGACTCCATCGACAAGACCGCCGGCAGCGAGCTGTATTCCGGCAGCTCGGTGATTTCCGGCCGCGCGTACGCCCGTGTGACGCACGTCGGCGACGAGAACTACACGAATTCGCTGATCAACGAGGTGCGCCAGGAGAAGCGCGTGCACTCCGAGCTGCTGGATTCGATGCGCAAGGTCACCCGGTTCACCAGCTTCCTGATCATCCCGCTGGGCGTGCTGCTGTTCGTCGAGGCGATGTTCCTGCGGCGCTCCGGCACGTACGACGCCGTGGTGTCGTCCGCCGCGGCGCTGCTCGGCATGCTGCCGAAGGGACTGGTGCTGCTGATCTCCGTGTCGCTGGCCACCGGCGTGATCCGCCTCGCGAAGGCCAAGATCCTCGTGCAGAACATCTATTCGCTGGAGACGCTGGCGCATGTGGACGTGCTGTGCCTCGACAAGACCGGCACGCTGACGGACGGCAACATGAGCGTGGACCGGATCGTGCCGCTCGGCGAGCGCGGTGCCGCCGAGGATTCCGACGCGCTGCTGCGCGCCTACCTGGACGCCAGCGAGGACAACAACGTGACCATCGCGGCGCTGCGCGCCCATTTCGGTGCCGACGACTCCACCGCCGATGCCGGGCAGCCCGCGGCGCCCGCCGGTGACGGCCGTTTCGCCGCGCAGGCCATCATCCCGTTCTCATCGAAGCGCAAATGGGGCGCCATCACGATGCGCGCAGCGGCTGGTGCGGCAGACGCGCCTCGCCACGCGCAGGAGGGCGAGTCGGCTGCGGCTGCGACAGGAACCGTGTTCCTGGGCGCCCCGGAGCGCATCCTTGGCGCGAACCTGCCCGATGAGGCGGCCGCGCTGATGGGTCAGGGACTGCGTCTGATCGCCGTCGGATACCTGCCCGGCACGTGGACGGACGAGGAGCGTCTGCCGGATGCGCTGCAGCCGATGTTCCTGATCGCGCTGCGCGACAACATCCGCCCGCGGGCCAAGGAGACGCTGGCGTACTTCCGCGACCAGGGCGTCGACGTGAAGGTCATCTCCGGCGACCATCCCGACACCGTCGCCGCCGTCGCCCGGCAGGCCGGCCTGGAGCGTTGGCGTGACGTCATCGACATGACCTCGGTGCCGGCGGACGCCCCGGATTCCACGTTCAACGACGTCGCCGGCCGATACACGGTGTTCTCTCGCGTCACCCCCAAGCAGAAGCGCCAGCTGGTGCAGGCGATGCAGCGGGCCGGGCATCAGGTCGCGATGACCGGCGACGGCGTGAATGACCTGCTCGCCCTGCGCGAGGCCGACTGCTCGATCGCCATCGCCTCCGGGTCGGACGCCGCGCGCCAGATCTCGCAGGTCGTGCTGCTCGACTCCGATTTCACCTACCTGCCGCAGGTGGTGCTGGAGGGCCGCAAGGTCGTCAACAACGTGACCCGCACGGCCGCCGTGTTCTTCATCAAGACGATCTACTCGGTGCTGGTGTCGTTCTTCTGCCTGGCTTTGAACGTCCCGTTCCCGTTCATTCCGATCCAGATCACGCTTGTCGATGCCTGCATCGAGGCGTGGCCGTCGTTCCTGACGATATTCGAATCGGACACGCGACGCATCCGCGGCCGGTTCCTGCCCACTGCGCTCGGCAAGGCGGCGCCGTTCGCGATCGTCGTCACCGGCATGATCATCGCATTCAGCCTCATCGCTCCGTTCGGCGAGACGCAGAACCGCACGGTCATGTTCGCGCTGCTGGTCGCCGCGTCGATGGTCGCCGTGATCAAGAGCTGCGTGCCGTTCACGAAGATCCGCGTGTTCGTCTGCGTGACGATGGTGCTGGGTGCCCCGTTCGCGCTGCTCATCCTGCCGCACCTGTTCGAAGTGGTTGCGATGACCGGCCCGATGTGGGCATGGTTCGCGGTGGCGTTCGTGGTGATGATGGCCGTCACCGCCGCGATCATCGCGGCGCAGCGGGCATGGCTGCGGTCCCGGCGCTGACCGGCGAGCGATTCCCCGTGATGCCGGCGTGGCTTGGCATCAGATGCGCCTGGACTTTCGGCGGGAGCGGCAGCAGTCGTGTTGTCCACAGGGACGATAGACAGTATGCGGTTTCATTGCTTCTCCGTGAATCCCCGCAGGGGCTGTGTCGCCGAACGGCCGCAGCGGCGGTCTGGCAGCGGCAGCCGAGATCGGCCGGATCCCGTAATAATGCAGCTTGCGCAGCACGTGTGCATAGGCCTCGTCCAGCGTCCTGCGCTGCTCCTCGATGGCGGCGCGCCGGTCCTCAAGCAGCGCGACGATGTCGTCGATATGCTCCGGCTCGTCGGCCTCGAACGCGAAGAACCGCTTGAGGTCCTCGATGGACATGTCGGCGACCTCGCGGATTGTGCATCGTTCCATGCTCGACATCGTAGCCGCGAGGATGACACGCCGGCGCCCTTGCGCTCAAGCCAACTTGAAGCGTGACAATGGAGACATCGGACCGATCGACGACACCTGGAGGCACCCATGTTCGAACCCACCGGCACCTACGCGCCCGCCACGACGCGCTACGACACCATGCTGTACAAGCGCTGCGGCGCCAGCGGCCTGAAGCTCCCGGCCATATCGCTGGGCTTCTGGCACAACTTCGGCGACATCACGCCCTACGACCAGATGAAGGCCCTGGTGCTCACCGCATTCGACCACGGCATCACGCACTTCGACCTAGCCAACAACTACGGCCCCGAACCCGGCGCCGCGGAGAAGAACGCGGGACGGCTGATCCGGCAATACCTCGCCGCCCACCGCGACGAACTGGTCATCAGCACCAAGGCCGGCTACGAGATGTGGTCGGGCCCGTACGGCGATTGGGGCAGCCGCAAATACCTGCTCGCCTCACTCGACCAGAGCCTGGAACGCCTGGGACTCGACTACGTCGACATCTTCTACCATCACCGTCCGGACCCCGAGACCCCTCTGGAGGAAACGATGGGCGCGCTCGCCCAGGCCGTCGCCAGCGGCAAGGCGCTCTATGTGGGCCTGTCGAACTACGACGGGCCACAGCTGGAGCGGGCGGCGACGATCCTCGATGAACTGCACGTGCCGTTCATCATCAACCAGAACAAATACAACATCTTCGACCGCACCGTCGAGCGCAACGGGCTCAAGGACACCGCCAAGCACCTGGGCAAGGGTCTCATCACGTTCTGCCCGCTCGCGCAGGGTCTGCTGACCGACCGGTATCTCAACGGCATCCCCGCGGATTCGCGCGTGGCGCACGATCCGCGCTTCCTGCACGCCGACGACGTGACGCGCGTCCACGGCCAGATCATGGCCCTGAACGAGATCGCCAAGCAGCGCGGGCAGACGCTCGCCGAGATGTCGCTCGCCTGGCTGCTGCACGACGACGCCGTGACCAGCGTGCTCGCCGGCGCATCCAAGCCGCAGCAGATCATCGACAACATCGGGGCGCTGAAGAACACGGACTTCAGCGACGAGGAGCTGAAAGCCATCGATGAGATCTCCATGCAGTGACGAATACCGCTGGAAGTCGCATCCGGAAACGGCTCCCAGCGTACCGGAAGGAAACGTACCGGCATATATTCATGCCAATCACAGCACAGCTTCCAGGATGGTGGAGTGATATGGAGGTTGTCGGCAAGAGCCGGCGAGGTCACTCAAGGTAACCCCACAATTGAAACCCCCTTCTCTCTTCTCCTTCTCACCCGGCCCTTTTGGGCCGGGTTTCCTTTTCTTCGGAGCCTGCGACACCGGAAAGCCGACGACGGCGAATCGTATCGCAATGGTGATGTACAGTAGTGAGTTCGCCACGACCATTACGAGGCGGCTTCATGCCGCCGGGAGGAGACACCGATGCTGCCCGACGGGACACTGCCCGACGATTATGTCGTACTGGATCTGGAAACCACCGGTGTCAGCTGGTATCGGGACACCATCATCGAGTTCGGAGCGGTGAAGGTCGTCGACCGCAAGCCCGTCGACACCTATCAGCAGTTGATCAATCCGATGCGCAACCTCAATCCGTTCATCACGCAGCTGACCGGCATCACGCCGGACATGCTCGAACCGGCACCGACGCTGGACACCGTGCTGCCCGACTTCCTGCGCTGGTGCGGCGACGACGCGATGATCGGGCACAACATCATGCGGTTCGACATCAAGTTCATCGATCTGGCGGCGCAGCGCATCCTGCACCATGCGGTGCCGAACCGCATCATCGATACGTTGCAGATGAGCCGGAGCATGTACCCGCAGTACAACCGACACCGGCTGGTCGACCTGATCCAGCGTTTCGACATCGCCGACGTCGAGGAGCACCGCGCGCTGTCGGACGCCGAGCAGACGCAGATGTGCTTCGAATACATGCGCGACGAGCAGCGTCGCAGAGACTGCTGAGAGCGGAGCGAGCTGACTGATGGCATTGGGCGTTGGCGCGCGGTCTCTGACGCCGCCCGCCAACGCCCAATGCCATCGGCGCAGTTTTCTGCTTCCGTCAGCGCTGATTCAGGGGGATGTAGGCGCGCTCCACCTCGCCGGTGTACACCTGACGCGGACGACCGATCTTCGTGTTCGGGTCGGCGAGCATCTCGCGGTACTGGGCGATCCATCCGGGGATGCGGCCAAGCGCGAACAGCGTGGTGAACATCGCCGGATCGAAACCGATCGCGCGGTATATCAGGCCGGTGTAGAAGTCGACATTCGGATACAAGTGACGTGACACGAAATACTCGTCGTTGAGTGCGATGTCCTCAAGCTCGACCGCGACGTCGAACAGGGCGCGCTCGTCGGCGGGAAGCTTGCGGGTATCCTCACGCGCGATGATCTTTTCCAGATACAGGCGCGCGATCGCGGCACGCGGATCATACGACTTGTACACGCGATGCCCCAGGCCTGAGATGCGATGCCCCTCGGCCTTCGCGTCCTCCACGAACTGGCGGACGGACTTGCCGGAGTCGCGGATCGCCTTCAACTGACGCAACACGGCCTCGTTCGCGCCGCCATGCAACGGCCCGGACAGCGCGTTGATGCCGGCGGAGATCGCCGCATACAGGTTCGCGTGGGCGGAGCCGGCGATGCGGACCACCGACGTGGAGCAATTCTGCTCATGGTCGGCATGGATGATGAGCAGACGGCCGAGCGCGTGCACGTACAGCGGGTCGGAATCGAACCGCTCGTATGGCACGGCGAAGCACATGCGCAGGAAATCGTCGACGTAGCCGCGGGCGAGGTCCGGGTAGAGCATCGGCTCATCGCGGCGGCGCCGGAAAATGTAGCTGACCACCGTGCGCGCCTTCGCCATGATGATCTTCGCGGCCTCATCCAGCTGGTCGGAGTCGGTGATGTCGGTGGTGTCGGGGTAGAACGCCGCAAGCGCGTTCACCGCCGCAGCGAGCACGCTCATCGGATGGGCGGCACGGGGGAACGAGCCCATGAACGTGCGGAAATCCTCGCCCACCATGGTCTTGTGGTTGATGTCGCTGCAAAACCGGTCGTATTCCGCCTGCGTCGGCAGGTCGCCGTGTCGCAGCAGCCACGCGACCTCAAGGAAATCGGAATGCTCGCACAGCTGCTCGATGGGGTAGCCCCGGTAGCGCAGGATCGACCGATTGCCGTCTATGAACGTGATCTTCGATTCGCACTGCGCCGTGGTCAGGAAGCCGGGATCAAGCGTGACCCAGCCGTCGTTGCGCAGCTTGGAGACCACGATGCCATCCGGGCCGGCCGAAGCCTTGACGACCGGCAGCGTGTACTGATTCGAATCCACATGAAGTTCAGCTGTCGCCATGCACGCTCCTTAATCCCTTGATTGAGTCGTTCGAATTGTCAAGTCGTCGAAATTATCGAATTCGTCGTCCCGGTGCCTTGTATTGGACACACTATATTGCGTGCATGTTTCCACCAAAAACGCCGCTCCAGCACGTGGACATCATCACATGCCAAAGCGGCGACGGCATCGCCCGATACAGGCCGTGGGCGATGGACGACCGGTTGCCGGTCAGTCGCGGGTGGTCAGGATAACCGGACCGTTCTCGGTGATGGCGATCGTGTGCTCGCTGTGGGCGCCACGCGACCCGTCCTCGGAACGCAGCGTCCAGCCGTCCTTGGGATCCTGGTAGATCTCGTCGGTGGTCTTGAGGAACCACGGTTCGATGGCGATGACCAGACCCGGGCGCAGGCGGTAGCCGTGGCCGGCCTTGCCGTCGTTGGCGACGTGCGGGTCGCCGTGCATGATGTGGCCGACGCCATGGCCGCCGAATTCCAAGTTGATCGGGTAGCCGTACGAACGGGCGATGTCGCCGATGGTGGAGGACACGTCGCCCAGACGGTTGCCCGGACGGGCCGCGTCAATGCCGGCGGCGAGCGCCTCCTCGGTGCACTTGATGAGCTTGAGGTCGCTCGGGTCGGGGTCGTTGCCGACCACGAAGCTGATGGCGGAGTCGCCGACCCAGCCGTTGACGCTGATGGCCAGATCAAGGCTGACGAGGTCCCCGTCCTTGAGGTTGTAGTCGAACGGGATGCCATGCAGCACTGCGTCGTTGACCGACGTGCAGATGTAGTGTGCGAACGGGCCGGTGCCGAAGTCCGGCGCATAATCCACGTAGCACGATTCGGCGCCCTTGCGGTCGACGATCTTCTTGTGCACGTACTCGTCGATCTCCAGCAGGTTGGTGCCGACCTTCGTCATGGCCTTGAGTTCCTTGAGAATCTCGCCGACGAAACGACCGGCCGGCTTCATCTCCTCGATTTCCTTAGCGGTTTTCAGTTCGATCATGCAACCCAGCCTACTGTGCGGGGGTTACTTACGCCTCGGACGGCCGAACTTGAACGCGCGGACCATCGAGGAAACACCCATGACGATCAGCGCACATCCGCAGAAAATCACCAGGAACAGCATCGACGAGACCGGCGAGACCAGTACGACGAGACCGGCGATAATCGAGATGATCGCGTACAGCACCGCCCAGCCGGAGCTCGGCAAGCGCCATGATTCGGCGAGCGCCATCACGCCTTCCATCATCCAGCCGAGGCCAACCACCATCGTGATGAACACTGCGAGAGCCTGTCCGGACAGGGCCGCGTTCTTCAGCATGAGTACGCCGCCGACCGACAGCATTATGCCGATGAGGATGTCCAGGATGCGCCATCCGGCCGGCAGTCCCAATGTGACGATGGCGCTGACGATGCGGATCACGCCGGAGACCACGAAGTAGATGCCGAGTGCGACGGCCGCGACGCCGAGCGTCTTGCCGGGCCAGATCAGCAGCGCGACGCCGAGCACGATCGCCGCGACGCCGATGATGCCGTACAGGCCGCGGATCGCGTTCTTCGCCTTCTGCGGCAGCATCTCCTCGATCAGCCGGAACGGGCTGAAGTCCTCCCAGCCGCCCTGCCCTTGCTGCTGGCCGGGCTGCTGTTGGCCGAACGGCGACTGGTAGGCGTAGGGCTGGCCGTACGGGCGGCCTGGCTGGTCGGATGCGACGCCTGGCTGCGTCTGGTATTGGCCGGATGCGGCGCCGTCCTGCGGCGCTCCCCCGTACGGGTATTGCTGGCCCGCAGGCTGGCCTTGAGGCGCGTAGGCTCCGTATTCCGGCTCTCCGGCACGGCCGGTCTGTTCGTTCCCGCCGGGCTGTCCGCCGTCACCGCGCCCGTTGTCGCCATGTCCGTCGCTGTGCGG
>ENA-OVHB01000100-OVHB01000100.1-human-gut-metagenome-genome-assembly--contig:-NODE-100-length-13631-cov-4.71126_pt1 | contig 13631 bp, 5 predicted proteins | sample MGYA00248677_ERZ507507 | MGnify/ENA primary metagenome ERZ507507 (study PRJEB26165, sample SAMN02676130) | human gut metagenome | isolation source: stool | host: Homo sapiens | place: USA | study: EMG...
ACGCCGGAGTGCGTTATCTCGACACCGCATGGTCGTATTATCTGCCAAGCGAACCGGGGCCTGACGGTACAGGCGTGCCGCGTGATTTCGGGTACGGCGAGATGCTGGTGCATGCGGCGCTCGCCAGCTGGAGCGGTCCGCGCGATGAGGTTCTGGTCGCCACGAAGACTGGTTATCGCCGAACGCTGGAAGTGACGAACCGCGACGCGGAAGATCCTCAGCAATCCCCGGGCGACGGCGCGAGCGCATCCGCATCCGAGCGACAGCACCTGCAGGCGGCCGGCAGCCGGTACGGGTGGATGGCCGACTCGCGCCCGGAGACGATGATTCGTGACGCGAAGGAGTCCGCTCTCCGCCTCGGCGTCGACGCGCTCGATCTGTTGTATTCGCATGGCCCTGACCCCGCGGTTCCGTATGAGGATACGGTCGGCGCGCTGAAAACCTTGCTGGATGAGGGCGTGATTCGGTTCGCCGGCATCTCGCGCGTGGACAATGCGCAGATTGACACCGCCCGTGGGATTCTCGGCGACCGTCTGATTGCGGTGCAGAACCAGTTCTCGCCATCGCATCCCGACCCCGAGCATACGATGGGTCACTGTGCCGATCTCGGTCTTGATTTTGTGTGCTGGTCGCCGCTCGGCGGGTTCCTGGACGCATTCGACAGTCATGCGTATGATCCGTTCCGCACGGTCGCAGCGGCCCGCGGCGTCTCGTACCAGCGTGTGGTGCTCGCGTGGGAGCTGACCAGATATGACCGTCTGTTCACCATTCCCAGTGCTCGCAACCCGCATGAGGTCCAGGACTCGTTCGCCGCAGTCAATCTCACGCTCGCCCCTGAGGAGCTGGCTTTACTGCCGTGAATCAACGCCATGAGTCACCGTCATAAATACGGAACAGGCTCGTCGTCAAACGAGCCTGAGATACATGCTGGTGGTTCCGGGAATCGGTTGAAAACCGAAATGCGCATAGAACGCGCGTGCTTTATCGTCGTAAGGTTCCACAATGAGCGCACGTGACCCTAGTGCGCCGCTGACAGATCGTGCTCGCAGTACCGAATATGCACTCAGCGTGTAGAATCCCGCCGGTTCACCTGACGCAGTGAATGACACGTACGCGACGGCCGTCCCATGCTGGGCCGATGACAGTGCGCGTTGTGCGGCCCACTTGTCGATGAACGGTACTCCACAAGAGAACTTCCCCATTCTCTCTTCCGGGCCGAGCTTGCGCGGACGTTGGAAATGATGGATCATGCCCACTGCGGATCCATCTCCATGAGTTTTTCGGCTGCTGGCGGAACCGGCTGATCTAATGCCTGTATGAAATCTTCGAATGCCTGTGATTCCAGATGCAGGACAGTTGCTTCTTCTATATCCTTACGGGCTGATTCCAGGAGATGGCGAGCGGTCCATTGCGTGAGCGTGCTGCCGGTCAGCTCGGCGGCACGCTCGATGAGCTGCCGTTGCGCATCCGTCAGTCGAATGTCAAGCCGGGATGTTTTCTGTTTCGATATCGTTTGCTTCGTTAGTGTCGCCATAGAATTGTTGTACGGAAAAATGCGTGCAGATCAACTTTAGTAGCAGGGGGTAATCGCGGACATATAATCACATACTGTAAATTGTTTACGGTGTGAGATAATATTACAGATGTTTGCACGATGTATATGCCGCTGGAATGTATTGGCGGTACTCCGCGGAGCGCGGTAGTGCGGCAATGGTCGAATCGGAAGGCGGTGCGAAATGGGTTTTGAGCGGGAGGCGCTCAGCGAACTGTACGCCAGCGTGTGGGGCAACCGTTCCAAGATGCAGAAGGAGTTCGCGCGCGGCGCGCATGGCGAGCCATTCATTCTGCACGAGCTCGCACTGCGCGGCACCATGACGCCGTCGCAGCTCGCCAGTTCGCTGAAGGCCAGCTCCGGCCGCATCTCCACAGTGCTTGCCGCTCTGGAGAAAAAAGGGTTGATCACCCGAGACATCGACCCGGACGACCGCCGCATCATCCGCGTGAACCTTACGGATGCCGGGCGAGAGCGGTCCAAGTGCGACTTGGAGGAGATGCGTTCGGCAATCTGTTGGATCTTCTCGCAGATGGGGGAGCGGCGCACGCGCGAGTTCGTTGATCTGCTGTCGGAGTTCTCGACATACATGGCCATCTGCCATCCCGGCGCTCCGCGCCCGACCCCCGATGAGGTGCGGGCCGCGTTCGCCGAGCGTGACAGGCGTGTCGCCGATCATATGCGGACCGAGCGCGCGAAGGCCGGCGAGGAGTAGCTTCTTCCGCCGGATGCGGATGACGTGGGGGACGGCGTGCGTGCCGTGTCTCTCGTGCGCAGCCAGCGCAAAGCGCGCCATTCACAGCGAATACACAGAATAATGCGTAATATCTTACACTGTAAGTAATCTAACAACAGAAACTAATTCGAGCATCGGATATCGATGCCGCGGCAAATAACGTAACCAATCACCAACAAAACACAAGGGGAAAGCCAATGCTTCGCATCCTGAAATACCTCTCCAAAGCGGAGATCGGTCAGATGCTCATCGCCCTGGTGACCATCGTCGGGCAGGTCTTCTTCGACCTCAAACTGCCCGATTACATGTCAGACATCACCACGCTCGTCGAGATGCCGGGCAGCGCGATGAGCGACATCTGGATCGCCGGCGGCAAGATGCTGCTCATCTCCCTCGGCTCCGTCGCCTGTGCCATCGTCACCGGCTACATCTCCGCACGCGTCGGCTCGTCATTCACCCAGCGCCTGCGCTCGCTCGAATTCCGCAAGGTCGAATCCTATGGCCCCGCCGAAATGAGCAAATTCTCCGCCGCGAGCCTCATCACCCGCTCCACCAACGACATCACGCAGATCCAGATGTTCATCACCATCGGCCTGCAGCTCATCGTCAAGTCGCCGATCATGGCCGTATGGGCCATATGCAAGATCGCCGGCGAAGGTTTCGAATGGACTCTCGCCACCGGCATCGCCGTCGTCATCCTGCTCGTCGCCGTCGTCATCATGATGGCCATGGTCATGCCCAAGTTCAAGGCCATGCAGAAGCTCACCGACAACATCAACCTCGTGGCCCGCGAAAACCTCACCGGCCTGCGCGTCGTGCGCGCCTACAACGCCGAGGACTACCAGGAGGCCAAGTTCACCAAGGCCAACAAGGACCTCACCGACACGCAGCTGTTCACCAACCGCGTCATGGCGTTCATGATGCCGCTGATGAACACCGTCCTGAACGGCCTGATGCTCGCCGTCTACTGGATCGGCGCCTATCTGATCGACGCCGCCGGCCTGACGGACAAGCTCAACGTGTTCTCCAACATGGTCGTCTTCTCCAACTACTCCGTGCAGGTCATCATGAGCTTCCTGCTGATGAGCATGGTGTTCGTGCTCTGGCCGCGCGCCGATGTGTCCGCGCAGCGCGTGCTCGAAGTGCTCGACACCGATCCGATCGTCAAAACCGGCACCAAGACCGCCGCCGACGTGGCGCGTCTGGGCGGCGGGAAAACCGGCACCGTCGAGTTCCGCAACGTGAGCTTCACCTACCCCGGCTCACGCGAGGCGACGCTCGAAGGCATCGACTTCACCGCCGAAAAGGGCCAGACCGTCGCGTTCATCGGCTCCACCGGCTCCGGCAAGTCCAGCCTCATCAACCTCGTGCCGCGCTTCTACGACGTGTCGGCCGGGCAGGTGCTCGTCGACGGTGTGGACGTGCGCGAATACGATCTGAAAGCCCTTCGCGACAAGATCGGATACGTGCCGCAGCAGTCCGTGCTGTTCAAGGGCACGGTCGCATCCAACGTGAGCTACGGCGACGACGTGAACGGGGCAAGCTCCGCGGACGTCGAAATGGCCGACACCTACACTCCGGCCGGCCGCAAACGCGAAGCCGAATTCATCGCCGCGGGCAAGAGAGCGGAAGGCGCCGCAATGCCGGCTGAACAGATGAACCGGGTCAAGGCGGCGGCCGGCGTCGCTCAGGCCACCGAGTTCGTCGAGCGCATGGACGGCACATACACCGCCCCGATCGCACAAGGCGGGTCCAACGTCTCCGGCGGCCAGAAGCAGCGCCTGTCAATCGCGCGCGCCGTCTACCGCCACCCCGAAATCCTGATCTTCGACGACTCGTTCTCCGCGCTCGACTTCAAGACCGACCGCGAAGTTCGCGACGCACTCGCCAAAGAGGCCAAGGGATCCACCAAGCTCATCGTCGCCCAGCGCATCGGCACGATCATGAACGCCGACCGCATCATCGTGCTCGATGACGGCAAGGTCGTCGGTCAAGGCACCCATCAGGAACTGCTCGACGCCTGCGATGTCTACCGTCAGATCGCCGAATCCCAGCTCAGTCAGTCGGAACTGACCGCGTGAGATCAATACGGACTTTTAAGGAGTACAAATGCCAGGACCAAGAGGACCAATGGGCGGCGGCCGCACGGTCGAAAAACCTGCCAATTTCGGCAACGTGATGGGCAAGCTCGTCTACTACTGCCGCAACTACCTGCCCGTCATCATCATTGCGCTCGTGCTGGGCGCGGTCGGCACGATATGCCAGATCATCGGACCGGACAAACTCAAGGACATGACCAACGAGATCGTCAAGGGACTGCCGGCCGTCGTGAACGGCAAGCCGGTGATGAACTCGGTCGATTTCAACGCCGTCGGCCGCATCGCCTGGCTGCTCGTCGCACTGTACGTCGGCTACGCGGTGCTCAGCTACGTGCAAAGCTGGATGATGGCGAACGTCACCCAGCGCACCGCCCAGCGCCTGCGCGAATCGATCTCGGTCAAAATCAACAAGCTGCCGCTCAAATACTTCGACAAGGTCAGCTACGGCGACGTACTCTCCCGCATCACCAACGACGTCGACGCCATCGGCCAGACGCTCGGCCAGTCCCTCGGCTCGCTCATTACCTCGGCGACGCTGTTCGTTGGCGCGCTCGTCATGATGTTCTACAACAACGTCATCATGACCCTGTGCGCGATCGGCGCGAGCATACTGGGACTCATCATCATGATGGTCATCATGAAATCCTCGCAGAAATACTTCGCCCGCCAGCAGATGGCGCTCGGCGACGTCAACGGCCACATCGAGGAGATGTACGCCGGTCACCTCATCGTCAAGGCGTACAACGGCGAGGCCGACTCAATCCGCCGCTTTGAGAAGTACAACGCCGACCTGTACGAATCCGGCTGGAAATCGCAGTTCCTGTCAGGCCTGATGATGCCGCTGATGAACTTCGTCGGCAACTTCGGCTACGTGATCGTGTGCGTGGTCGGTGCAGCGCTCGCCATGGACGGGCAGATCGAATTCGGCGTGATCGTCGCGTTCATGATGTACATCCGCCTGTTCACCCAGCCGTTGAGCCAGTTCGCGCAGGCGTTCCAGAACCTGCAGCGATGCGCGGCCGCCGCCGAGCGCGTGTTCGGCTTCCTCGAAGAGCCGGAGATGGATGCGGAACCGACCAAGGCCGAACTCGGCGTGGCTGATGCCGCCGCGAGCACGGCACGGACGGACAGCGGCAAGCTGTCGCATCGCGGCACTCGCGCGAATGCCACCGCCGGTATGACGGCTTCGCAGCGTTCGCAGCTGCTCGGCTACGATGCGGCCGGCAACCCCCGGACCGTGCGCGGCGACGTCGAATTCAGTCACGTGCGATTCGGCTATGAGCCCGGCAAGCCGATCATCCACGACTTCTCGGCAAGCGTCTCCGCCGGCCAGAAAGTCGCCATCGTCGGTCCGACCGGCGCCGGCAAAACCACCATGGTCAACCTGCTGATGCGCTTCTACGAGATCTCCGGCGGCTCCATCTCCATCGACGGCATCGACACCACTTCCGTGCCGCGCTGGAACGTACACGACCAGTTCTCCATGGTCCTGCAGGATACATGGGTGTTCCGTGGCACCGTGCGCGAAAACATCGCCTACTCCAAGCCCGGCGTCACCGACGAGCAGATCGTCTCCGCATGCAAGGCCGTCGGACTCGACCACTTCGTGCGCTCTCTGCCGCGGGGCTACGACACCGTGCTCGACGACAACACCTCGCTCTCCCAAGGACAGCGCCAGTTGCTCACCATCGCCCGCGCCATGGTGCAGGACGCTCCGATCCTCATCCTTGACGAAGCCACCTCCTCCGTCGACACCCGCACCGAAGAACTCATCCAAAAGGCCATGGATGCGTTGACCGTGGGGCGCACGAGCTTCGTCATCGCGCACCGCCTCTCCACCATCCGCGACGCCGACATGATTCTCGTCATGAACCACGGCGACGTGATCGAGCGCGGTACCCACGAGGAACTGCTCGCGGCGGGAGGGTTTTACGCCGACCTCTACAACAGCCAATTCACACTCACCGATTGATGGAGTGCCCGTTGCGCTCGCTGGATTGATGAGGCTGACAGCCCGGTGAACTTACGCATGGCAGTGCGCCGTGCGTGGGCTCGCCGGGCTGTTTGCTATGTAGGCGAGTGATGGGCGGAGAATTTCCTATATATGGTGCGCGACGGGTTCGGGGACTGTGGTTCGCGTCCCTATGTGCGCACGGTCGTCGTTCCGGCGCGCACATAGCGACGCAAACGGGAGAAGGATTGTTGAGAGCGGATGCGCTGGTGCGGCAGATGGCCGGTGTGCTGCCATAGAACATGATTGTGACGAGAGCAGAGGGGCGTCCGGCGCGTATCGCCCTCTCGGTCTGCCACACAATGCGTTTTTCGGTGGTTTTTGGGCTGGTGTGGTACGCGGGCATCGGAGGAGTCGTTTCGGGCCGTTGAAAAATGGCGGTTTTGCGATGCATGTTGTGCCACACCACGTGATGTGAGGGTTCACATTTCATTGTGAGGCAGACTGGCTGGCCACACAATGCGATTTTGATGTGATTTTGCGCTGGTGTGGTACGCGACCGGCTGCGCTGACGACTTGGCCGGCCGATGGCGCGGATGGTGTGCTCCCGCTGTCAGGAGCTGCCGAGCGTAGCGAGGCTGGGGGCGGTCTTGCCGGAGGCCCTGCACCCTGTGATAATAATGCCAAGAATGTTACGTAATTCTGGGAACAACGGTATCCAGGGACTCTCTGAGAGCTGTGGTTCCAATTGAAGACACAAGTCGCCGACGGACTTGATTCTTTTAGTAAACAATGTATATATTAATATGAACCGGCAAAGCTGCTGGCTGTCCTATAGGAGAAAGAACCAAATATGAAACATAGAGCGATGTCATCGCGTCTGATGCCACTGGTGGCGTCCTGCGCGACGGTCGGCATGCTGCTGGCCGGACTACCTGTGTCGGCCGTCGCGGTCGGCACGACGAGAGCGGCAGCGTCCGACGCCTCGTCCTCCACCACAGCAACCATCACCCCCTCCGCCGATACCACGTTGCAGACATGGACGAGCGAGAAGAATTCCTCAATGGCGTCCAAGCCGTACATCGGCACACTGCAAGGGCCCTCGCAAGGCGTGTTCGGCGAGAAGTTCGAGTCCACGGATGCCGCGGACACCACCGATCTGAAGACCGGCCTGCTGACGTTCGACCTGAGCGCCTACGACCATGCCCCCGATTCCGCAACGTTCGAGATGACGTACCTCGGCTACCGCGGCAACCCGACGGCCACCGACACCGACACCATCAAGGTGACCCCCGTCGACACCACCGTGTGCACCAATAACGCCACAGACTGCGGCGCGAATGTCGCGACCGGCGCGACCAAGCCGAAGTTCAGCATCAACGACTCCTCATTCGTCGCCGAGTCCAAGCCGTTCGAGTACGGTACGACGGTTTACACGGGCGACGCCATCACCGTGGTTCCCGCCAATACCAAGAAGGTCACCGTAGATGTGACCGAAATCGTGCGCCAGCAGTTCGCCGAAGGCAAGAAGGTCATCACCCTGGCCGTGGGCGAGACCAAGAAGACCGAGGTTCGTTTCGCCAGTTCCGAAGGCACGACGTCCCTGAACGGCGCGACCGCAGACATGGCTCCGAAGCTGACCGTTTCCGTGTCCACCAAGGACGATCTCAAGCCCTCCGCCGACACCACGTTGCAGGCATGGGCCAGCGAGAAGAACGAGAAGAAGAACACTGCGGCCTATGTCGGCGCGCTGCAGCCGGAAGGCGATTACGGCGACTTCGGTGAGAAGTTCAAGTCCACCGACGTCCACGATGTCACAGACGCCAAGATGGGTCTGATGACGTTCGACCTGTCCGATTACACCGCGGCGCCCGAGCACTCCATCCTCACCTTGACGTATCTGGGCTACGCCGGTGCAGACAAGACCGCCACGGCCACCGATAAGGTCAAGGTGGTCGCTGTTGACACGTCGCGGTGCACCGGCACCGCTCCCTGCGACACCAACAATGCCACGTGGGCGAACCGCCCGGACTTCGAGGTGACCGATACCACGAAGACCGCGACGTCCCATGCGTTCGCTTATGGATCTAAGAAGTATTCCGATGGCATGACCGTCGAATCGGGCAACGCCAAGAAGGTCCTGCTCGACGTGTCCGATGTCATCAAGGCAGAGTTCGCCAAGTTCAGCGCCGGCGCCACCGAGAAGAAGATCACGCTGGCCCTGGGCGAGCTCAACAAGTCCGACATGCGTTTCGGCAGCAAGGAAGTCACCTCGCTGACCGGCGCCACCGAAGCCATGCAGCCGACCTTGTCCGTCACCAAGAAGCCGAAGGCATACACGCTGAGCATCGAAGGCCCGACCAAGGTCAAGTACCAGAAGGGCGAGGCGTTCGACAAGGCCGGACTCGTGGTCAAGGCCACCAGCACGGCTGACGGCACGGTCAAGACGCTGACCGAAGGCAACGGTGAGGATAACTACACCATCGACACCAGCGCTTTCGATAGTGCCAGCATCGGCGTATACCCTGTTACCGTGAAGTACAACAAGGACCCCGAAATCGCCGCTTCGTTCAACGCCTATGTCATCGCCAGTGTCGAGGACGGCGGAGACGGCGACACCAGCAAAGACGACTGGCTGTGGTACAAGCAGCCCGCGTCGCAGACCGACGCCACCGCCACCGCCGGCGGCAATTACGGCAACCCCGACAACAACCGTTGGCAGCAGACCACCTTGCCGTTCGGCAACGGCAAGATCGGCGGCACCGTCTGGGGCGAGGTCAGCCGTGAACGCGTCACCTTCAACGAGGAGACGCTGTGGACCGGCGGCCCCGGATCCTCGACCAGCTACAACGGCGGCAACAACGAGACCAAGGGTCAGAACGGCGCCACGCTGCGCGCGCTCAACAAGCAGCTCGCGAACGGCGCCGAGACGGTCAATCCCGGCAACCTGACCGGCGGCGAGAACGCGGCCGAGCAGGGCAACTACCTGAACTGGGGCGACATCTACCTCGACTACGGGTTCAACGATACGACCGTCACCGAATACCGCCGCGACCTGAACCTGAGCAAGGGCAAGGCCGACGTCACGTTCAAGCATGACGGCGTCACCTACACGCGCGAATACTTCGCGTCGAACCCCGACAATGTCATGGTCGCCCGCCTCACGGCCAGCAAAGCCGGCAAGCTGAACTTCAACGTCAGCATGCCGACCAACACGAACTACTCCAAGACCGGCGAAACCACGACGGTCAAGGGTGACACGCTCACCGTCAAGGGCGCTCTCGGCAACAACGGCCTGCTGTACAACTCGCAGATCAAGGTCGTCCTCGACAACGGTGAGGGCACGCTCTCCGAAGGCTCCGACGGCGCTTCGCTGAAGGTCTCCGACGCGAAGGCGGTCACGCTGTACATCGCCGCCGCGACGGACTACAAGCAGAAGTATCCGTCCTACCGCACCGGCGAAACCGCCGCCGAGGTGAACACCCGCGTCGCCAAGGTCGTGCAGGACGCCGCCAACAAGGGCTACACCGCCGTCAAGAAAGCGCACATCGACGATCATTCCGCCATCTACGACCGCGTGAAGATCGATTTGGGCCAGTCCGGCCACAGCTCCGACGGCGCCGTCGCCACCGACGCGCTGCTCAAGGCGTACCAGAGAGGCTCCGCAACCACCGCGCAGAAGCGCGAGCTGGAGACGCTGGTGTACAAGTACGGCCGCTACTTGACCATCGGCTCCTCCCGTGAGAACAGCCAGCTGCCCAGCAACCTGCAGGGCATCTGGTCGGTCACCGCGGGCGACAACGCCCACGGCAACACGCCTTGGGGCTCCGACTTCCACATGAACGTGAACCTCCAGATGAACTACTGGCCGACCTATTCGGCCAACATGGGAGAGCTCGCCGAGCCGCTCATCGAGTATGTGGAGGGTCTGGTCAAGCCCGGCCGTGTGACCGCCAAGGTCTACGCGGGCGCGGAGACGACGAACCCCGAGACCACGCCGATCGGCGAGGGCGAGGGCTACATGGCCCACACCGAGAACACCGCCTACGGCTGGACCGCACCCGGTCAATCGTTCTCGTGGGGTTGGAGCCCGGCCGCCGTGCCGTGGATCCTGCAGAACGTGTACGAGGCGTACGAGTACTCCGGCGACCCTGCCCTGCTTGATCGCGTGTACGCGCTGCTCAAGGAGGAATCGCACTTCTACGTCAACTACATGCTGCACAAGGCCGGCTCCAGCTCCGGTGACCGCCTGACTACCGGCGTCGCGTACTCGCCCGAACAGGGCCCGCTGGGCACCGACGGCAACACGTACGAGAGCTCGCTCGTGTGGCAGATGCTCAACGACGCCATCGAGGCGGCCAAGGCCAAGGGAGATCCGGACGGTCTGGTCGGCAATACCACCGACTGCTCGGCCGACAACTGGGCCAAGAATGACAGCGGCAACTTCACCGATGCGAACGCCAACCGTTCCTGGAGCTGCGCCAAGAGCCTGCTCAAGCCGATCGAGGTCGGCGACTCCGGCCAGATCAAGGAATGGTACTTCGAAGGTGCGCTCGGCAAGAAGAAGGATGGATCCACCATCAGCGGCTACCAGGCGGACAACCAGCACCGTCACATGTCCCACCTGCTCGGACTGTTCCCCGGTGATTTGATCACCATCGACAACTCCGAGTACATGGATGCGGCCAAGACCTCGCTGAGGTACCGCTGCTTCAAGGGCAACGTGCTGCAGTCCAACACCGGCTGGGCCATTGGCCAGCGCATCAATTCGTGGGCTCGCACCGGCGACGGCAACACCACGTACCAGCTGGTCGAGCTGCAGCTCAAGAACGCGATGTATGCAAACCTGTTCGATTACCATGCGCCGTTCCAGATCGACGGCAACTTCGGCAACACCTCCGGTGTCGACGAAATGCTGCTGCAGTCCAACTCCACCTTCACCGACACCGCCGGCAAGAAGTACGTGAACTACACGAACATCCTGCCCGCCCTGCCCGATGCCTGGGCGGGCGGCTCGGTGAGCGGCCTCGTGGCCCGCGGCAACTTCACCGTCGGCACGACATGGAAGAACGGCAAGGCCACCGAAGTCAGGCTGACCTCCAACAAGGGCAAGCAGGCGGCCGTCAAGATCACCGCCGGCGGCGCCCAGAACTACGAGGTCAAGAACGGTGACACCGCCGTGAACGCCAAGGTCGTGACCAACGCGGACGGCGCCTCGCTGCTCGTGTTCGATACCACCGCAGGCACCACGTACACGATCACGAAGAAGGCGAGCGCCAACGTGCCCGTCACCGGCGTGACCGTGACCGGCGCCAACACCGCCACCGCAGGCGACACCGTCACTCTTACGGCTACCGTCGCCCCGGCCAATGCGACCGACAAGTCCGTCACCTGGTCGACCTCCGACGCCGCCGTAGCTACGGTCAACGCCAACGGCGTGGTGACCACGAAGAAGGCCGGCAAGGTGACCATCACCGCCACGTCGAACGGCGACAAGACGAAGTTCGGTTCCATCGAGATCACCGTCTCCGCCGCGACCGTGCCCGTCACCAGCGTCACCGTTGCCGGCGACGCCGCGATGACCGTCGATGGAGAGCAGACCCTGACGGCGACCGTCGCCCCGGCCACTGCGACCGACAAGACGGTCACGTGGAAGTCCTCCGACGCCACTGTGGCGACGGTTGACGCCAACGGCAAGGTCGTCGCGAAGAAGGCCGGCGAAGTGACGATCACCGCCACGGCCGGTGGCGTGTCCGGCACGCTGAAGATCACGGTGAGCGACAAGGCCCCGACCGTCATCCCGGTCCAGTCCGTGACCGTGACAGGCAAGCAGGAGCTCGTCGAAGGCGCCTCCACGACCCTGACGGCGACCGTCGCCCCGGCTGACGCGACCGACAAGACGGTTACGTGGAAGTCGAGCGACGAGTCCGTCGCCACGGTCGACAAGGACGGCGTCGTGACCGCCAAGAAGGCCGGCACGGTGACCATCACCGCCACGGCCGGTGGCGTGTCCGGCACGCTCCACATCACCGTGACGGCCAAGCCCGTCGAGACCGTCCCCGTCACCAGCGTGGAGGTCACCGTCGAGGCCGGCACCACCGTCTCCGTCGGCAAGACACTCCAGGCCACCGCGACCGTCAAGCCCGGCAACGCCACCAACAAGAAGGTGACGTGGAAGTCGAGCGACGAATCCATCGCGACGGTCGACGCCAACGGCGTCATCACCGCGAAGAAGGCCGGCAAGGTCGTCATCACGGCCACCTCGACCGACGGCACGGACAAGTCCGGCAGCGTCGAGATCACCGTCGTGGATGAGACCAAGCCGACGCCCGACCACAAGTCCGTCAAGGCCGATACCGGCGACGTGACCGCCGGCAAGACCGGTACGGTCACCGAGCCGAAGGACGTGGCGGGCTGGAAGAGCCGCTCCATCATCAAGCAAGGCAAGCTCGGCAAGGCCGAAATCGCCGACGGCACGCTCGTGTATGCGGCCGGCGACAAGACCGGTGACGACAGCTTCGTCGTGCAGTACACGATGGCCGACGGCACGGTCATCGACGTGACCTACAGCGTCACGGTCAAGGCCGCCGAAACCGGCAAGAACGACGGCGACGGCAAGGGCGACGGTGTCGCGAAGACCGGCGCCGCCGTCGGCGCGCTCGCCGGCCTCGGCTTGATGCTGCTCGCCGTCGGAGTGAGCGTGGTGATGATTCGCCGCAAGCACTCCGCCTGATCCCCAGTCAGACCGGCCAGTCGTGACCGGTCGGCCTGACTGACTCTTTCTCCACCGTCCCCCGTCGGATAAACCCCGGCGGGGGACGGTGGCTTGTTGCGGCCGGTCTGCCGTCGCGCGCGGTGTGGCCTGCAGCCGGGTGCCGCACGTCACGCTCATGCGCGATACTGGAGACATGAAGATTTCCGCTGACTTCACGGTGATGCCCGACGACTTCGCCAAAGCCGCCGCGCCCGAATACCGCACCGACGGCGTGCCCGTCATCTCCTTCCCGTTCTATATCGACGAGATCGATCCCGCCGCCCGGTACCTGCACTGGGCGTTCACCGACCCCGACTCCATCCCGGTCTGCGGATTCGAATGGATTCACTGGACGGTCGCCAATCTGCCCATCGATGCGCTGATGTACGACTTCAACGATTCCCATGCACTGCAGATTCCGCCGGACTTCTCCCGGCAGCTGCCCTCCATGATTCCCGAGACCGTGCAGGGCCGCACGTCGGCCGCGAGCAAGCTGGTCGGCAGCACGAATCCGCAGGTGACGATGCGCTACAACGGGC
>ENA-OVHB01000166-OVHB01000166.1-human-gut-metagenome-genome-assembly--contig:-NODE-166-length-9859-cov-4.35241_pt1 | contig 9859 bp, 10 predicted proteins | sample MGYA00248677_ERZ507507 | MGnify/ENA primary metagenome ERZ507507 (study PRJEB26165, sample SAMN02676130) | human gut metagenome | isolation source: stool | host: Homo sapiens | place: USA | study: EMG...
GTGCGCGCCGATGGTCATCAGGCCTTCGAGCCGGATGCCGTCCAGCTGCGCGATCTGTGCGGCGATGTCGACGGCCGCCTGCGGGTCGCAACCCGATTTCGATGCCTCCCCGGACTCGTTGACTTCCAGAAGCACGCCGACCGTGATTCCACGGGCGACGGCACGGCGGGCGATGCGCTGCGCCAGTTCGACGCCGTCCACCGATTCGATGGTGTTGACGTCGGGGAGGATTTTACCGATCTTGTTGGCCTGCAGCTGGCCGATGAGATGGAACGGGATGTGTTCGGCGTCAGACGGTCGAGTGGTGTCGCCGTCGCCTGTGCCGAGCGCAAATCCCCGGTCCGCGCACAGGCGACGCAGTCCATCGGCCTTGGCCATGACCTCCTGCGGGCGGTTCTCGCCGATCAGGCGGATGCCCGCATCGATCGCCGCCATAATCTCGCCGACGTCACGGGTCTTCGTCGCCGCCAGCAGCTTCACCGAACCGGGAGCGCGACCGGCCGCCGACTCGGCTTCGGCGATGACGTCAAGCACGCGATACACGCCATCGCGAATCTGCGTCGCCCGCGTCTCGTCGATGCTTTCATTGGTCAGATCCTTGTGATCCATGTAAGCGGTCATCATATGCTCCCTATCCGTCCTGCTGCACCATATATTAGTATGCCCACGGATGAGGGCGAATCGGCTAGAGAAACCGGGAACTTCCGGTGTGGCCCCCGCTGGCGGGGTGTCGAGCGATGCGAGACGGGGGGGGCGAAGCGCGAAACGGCTCCGCATGCAGCATATAGAGGAGGAATCTCACAATCCGATGCTGAACGGGTCGTCGGGGATGGAACGATCCTGCGAATCTGCGGCGAGCGCATCCCACGAAAATCCATGCAACAGGTCGGCAGCAGCGCACGGCTCGGGCTCTTGCTGCAATCCGAGCAGCCACGCGCAATAGCCGATCACCTGATGCGCCGTGACGCCATGTTTGCGTAACGTTCCCATATCCAGCGACCGTTCACGCTTGGCGAGCCGCCGCCCGGCCGCATTGTCGATCAGCGGAAGATGTGCGAAACGGATATCGCGATGAGCCGCGGCAACGCCGCCATCCGAGCTATCCCCGAAGCCGGCGTCGAGCAGCCGCTCACGGATGTACAGCTGCAGCGCGGCGGATCGCAACAGGTCACGCCCGCGAACGATGTCATCCACACCCATCAGCAAGTCGTCAACCGTGACAACCAGCTGATAGGCGAACAGACCATCCGCCCGTCGCACCACCGTATCGCCCAAATCGCGCGGCAAATCGAATCGGCAGTTCCCGAACACGCGATCATGCACGGTGACCACGGCACGCGCGTCGCCGGCGACAGGCATGGCGATGCGCAGCGAATGCCGATCACCATTCGCCAAGCGTTGCTCGACCTGTCGCGGATGCTCGGCGAGCGCGCGCCGGCATGTGCCGGGATACATGACGAAACGGTCGCCTTCCTGCGGCGCCGAGGCCGCACGGATGTCGGCGCGCGAACAGAAACACGGGTATATCAGCGCAGTGGTCTCGGTGCCGTCAACGCCATCACGGCCACCGAACGCGGCGGCGTCTCGCAAGTCAATGCCCTGAAGCGCGCGCAACGCCTGCTCGTAGATGTCGAGCCGCCGCGACTGGTATACCGGCTCTCCATCCCAGTCCAGTCCCAACCATGCCAGATCGTCCATGATCCAGCGGTCCGCGTCCGGCAGCACGCGCGGGGTGTCGATGTCCTCGATGCGCAGCAGCATGCGCCCTCGCCCGCCGTCCGCATCGCCTGGATCGGCTGCGCCACTCATGCCATCCACGCGATTCACGTTATTCAGGCAATCCGCATCGCCCGCTCCACCGCCCGTCCGGCTTGTACGCTCTGGGCCACCCGCACGAGCCGACAGCCACGCACCCAGCATCGCATACACGTTACCGATATGCATTCGTCCGGACGGCGTCGGCGCGAATCGTCCGATCACCACCGCGCCCAGAGCTCCGAGTCGAGCGGCCATTCGTTGATCGTGCAGCCGCGCAACGATATCGATTGCTGCTGCATCAGCGGCGCTGGCTTGCCTGCCTGCTGGCATACGGTCTCATTGTCGCGATGGTCGAGCCGGTGACCGGTCTCATGGTTGATGACCATCGTGCGATAATTCGCCAGATTGCCGCCGCCCTTCAGCCAGCTGTCGGTCGGCTCGCGCCAACGGTCATAATTGATGATCACCTGATTGCCGACGCGGCAGCTGTACTGCGACGAGCAAAGCGACGAAAACGATTTCATATACTCCGCCGCGGCCAGAATATACGTCATGTCGCACTTGCTGGAACCGCTCTCCACGAACGTGAGACCGGCACGGGGCCACCCACGCGAATCATTCAGCGTCGCGTACACCGTGCGCCCGAACTCGCCGGTATCGCCGACGCTCCCCTTGGTGGACACGCAGTAATGGTATTCGTGGCGGGGTTTGCCGCTGGCCGCCGCGGTCTGCTGCGCCTTCTCGAGAATCTCGCGCCGCTGCGCCTGCGAGAACGGCTTCGAGGGGTCATGCCCGTTTGACTGTGCCTCGGAATTAGTGGATTTCGCGGTGGCCGACGATTTCGCGGAATCGCCGCCCTTCTGCTCCCCCGCAGACTGCGACTGCGCTGTTGCACCTGGCTGCGCGATGGACGACCGCTCACCGCCCATGCCCGGCACGCGAAGTACGCTCGCCCGCACCGCAAGAACAAACAACACGAGCGCCAAAATCAACCCCGCACATACGGCAATGCGCCGGGTGCGGAACACCCGACGCATATCGTCACCACGCAACCGCTGCAACTTCAATCACTCCCAGCAACGTCATAGGTCAAGCCGCGCCGCCCCGCGAAAGCGCGAGCACAAGGGCACGTTTTTCGCAGGCGTCTCTCCCTGCATTGTATCCCGTCAGCCGTGGGGCCGCGCAACACGCGTGGCGTCACGCGAGCCCGCCGCGGCTCACGCGGTTCGCGCAAAAATCACGCGAAGAAGAACACGTACAGCCACGCGCCGACGATGGCGCCCACAATCGGAGCGACGACCGGAATCCACGCCTCTCCCCAACGCGAGGTGCCCTTGTTCGGAATCGGCAGAATCGCGTGCAGCAGACGCGGCATCAGGTCGCGGGCCGGATTCAGGCCGGGGCCGGTCGGGCCACCCATCGAGGTCACCAAGCCCCATACGATGAAGCCAACCACGATCGACGCGGCCGCCAAATCCTTCGAACCCCACGGCAGCATCAGGCAGCACAGCGCACCGAACACCAGCACCAGCGTGCCAAACATCTCGTTGAGGAAGTAGTTGATCTTGTCGTTGTCGGCGTCGGTCGTGCAGAACGTGCCGAGGATCGCTTCCGCGTCCTCGGTCTCCTTGTAGTGCGGGTAATACGTCAGGTACACGATGAACTGTCCCAGCAGTGCGCCGAGCAGCTGCGCCACGATGTACGGCAGCACGTCGCGCCACGGGAACAGCCCGTTGATCGCCTGGGCGAGGGTCATGGCCGGGTTGATGTGGGCGCCGGACACGCCGCCGAACATGAGCACCGGGAACATGACGCCGAAACCGTAGCCCATGGCGATGTTCAGCCATCCGGCGTGGTGGCCCTTCGTGTTCTTGAGTTCGACGTTGGCGACCGAGCCATTGCCGAAGATCATCAGGATGGCGGTGCCGAAGAACTCGGCAGCCAGCTTGGTAAAGAGGGAATATTCCACGGCTTCTTCTTTTCTCTCCACCGCATCGCAGACATGGCTGACTGCTCACGGTCTCTGGATGATTGGATTTCTCTCGTACTCCCGGCGACTCAATTTCGCTGGGTGCGAAAGCAAACGACGTGATTGTACACTTTACCCCTTGACGAACGGCGATACGGGCGGATTGGACGGCAGAATCCCCGGTGATTCACACCCTGCCCTGCCATGCACACTTGGGTGCAGTCATGTGGAACCCATTGGAATTACTCGCGACACGCCGTACGCGACACGCCGATTTGCATCGCAGCGAGTTCCGAGTATAGTTATCACTCGGCTCAAGAAATGACCAACGCCCCTGTAGCTCAGTTGGTTAGAGCAGCTGACTCTTAATCAGCGTGTCCAGGGTTCGAATCCCTGCGGGGGCACAAGCAAGGTCGGAATCGAAAGATTCTGGCCTTTTTTTTCGTCGAGAGGGTGCGCCCGAGTCAAATCACCCCTAATTCGCCACTGGAAGCATGCCCCCGCCCGGGTGATCCTCGCAATCTGCCCCTATCTGCGTTTCAAGGGGTTGATTCAGGCCGCGACGAACATCTATCTGCGTTTCAGGGGGTTGGTAGCAAAGTATAAACATCACGCAAACCGCATGATTTCAATGAGCAAATGCCCTATATACTCCGTGCATAGTGTTTTGGCCACCCCCTGAAACGCAGATAGATGTTCCCAGGCAGTGGAATCAACCCCTCGAAACGAAGATAGCAGCACATACATCGTGGAATCACGCCGGGCAAGGCCAAAATAGACGAAGATGCCGGTCGAATGGGACAGCCATTCGACCGGCATCAATGCCATGCGTTGGCCCTGAGCTGATCAGGGCCAACGCGACTCAGGAAATCCGCGCCTTAGATGTCGCGACGGCGGCGAACCGCCACAGACACGGCGCCCGTCGCAAGCAGGCCGATTGCGGCGATGGCAACGACGGGCACCGAGGCGCCAGTCGCGGACAGGCCCGGCTTCTTGTTGCCTTGGTCGTCCTTATCACCGTCCTTGTCGGTATCCTTGCCCGGCTCCTTGTCGGGCTCCTTGTCGCCAGGCTCGATGGGCGTCTCGCCGGACTTCTCCTTGACGGTGGCCACACGGGTCACGGACGCCTCGTTACCGGCCGCATCGCTCACCGTGTACACCAACGTGTACGCGCCGGGCTTGCTCGTGTCCACTGTGTCACCGGACACCTTCACGGCACCGGTCACATCACCGTCCACATCATCAACCACCTTCACACCCGCCATCGGATCAAACGACGCACCGAACTCCACGGCCACGTCATCCGCACCGGAAATCACCGGCGGCACGGTGTCGACCGGCTCGGCCTCCTTCACCGTCCCCTTGAACGTGGCGGTAAGCGAGGTATCGGCGGCGTACGTCACCGTGATGGTCTTTTCGCCGGCGGTCGACGAGTCGAACTCGGAGACCGTGTATTCGCCCTCGCCGAGCTCGGCGGTGTGCCGTCAGACATCGTGGCGGTGACGACCATGCCGCTCAGGTCGAGCGCGTCGCCGATGGCGTATTCGGTCTTGGTCGGCTGAGTGGTCACGGCGATCGACGCAACGTCGGACACGGCCGCGGAGTCCTCGACGAGCGTGACGTTGTCGATGTACGCGAACGAGCCGGAGGCCAGATCGGTCTGTGAGATGGCGACCCACAGCGCGGCATACGGGTCCACGTCGAGCGGCACGATGAACGACCCGCTGTAGTGAATTTTGCCGCCTTCCTTGCTTTCGGCGTCCACGGTCTCGCTCAGCACGGTCTTGCGGTACTGGCTGAACGAGCTGACGGCGCCAAGCGACGCGAGGTTGAACTTGACCTGCACCTTGAGCGTGGACGGGGTGTCGTCGTTGCTCTTTCGAGCGTCGCCCACAGGCCGAGACGGTACGTCTCTTGCCCGGCGTCTCAGACAGCGTGTGCTGGTTGATGGTGTCGCCCTTGTACGGGGTGAGCTGTTCGCCGAGTTTCGCCGGAGACTACGGCGTCGGTCTGGTTTAGTTCGGACTTCGGGCGCCGAGTGGCACCGCCGGTGTCGTTGTTCTTCGTGTTGTCGGCGTTGCCGAGCGTCCACAGCGATGCCGCGGCGCATGTATTTCTCGTAATCGGCCGCGTTCGCATCAGTGTTGGTGACTTCGAAGCCCTGCACTGTGATGTATTCGGAGTTCTTCAGCAGGATGGTCTCGCTGACGCCCGCACCGGCGATGATGGGCGCGGCGCCTTCGCCGTACGCTCCGATGGTGATGGGCGCGTCCTTGGTGCCTTTGGCGTTGATGACGCGCAGGCCGGTCTTGACCGAGGCGCCGTCGATGGTCTGGGTCGCGCTGGTGCAGGTGGTGCCGGCCTTGAGCAGCAGGGACTCACCGGCTTTGAGGGTGATGCCGTTCGCCGCTGTCAACGAGTTGAACGGGGCTGGCTTGGCTTCCGCGTCTTGAGAACGCCCATCCTCGCAGCAAATCATTCTCATTAAGAAAGGTGCGAGCCCGCCGCAACTCCAAATGAACATCAATGTCCGCAAATCCTTGGAAAACAGCGTTTTCTCATATTGTTCACTTGTGCGTAAATGTTCGCAATCCTCGCACCTTCCTTATTGAGAATCATTCGCTGCGACTTGGAACAATACAAAAAGCCCCTCGCCGCGCGGAGCGGCGGAGGGGCTGATGCTTAAGCTCAGACGATAATCTGTCTGATGGGCCGGAGTTACTCGGCGACGACCTTCACGAAGAAGGAGGCGGTGATCTCCGGGTGCAGGGCGGCCTTAGCCGGGAAGTCGCCGGTGGTCTTGATCGGCTCGACCTCGATGGCCTTCGGGTTGACCGCGGCCTTGTCGGAGAGAGCCAGCGCGATCTGCTCGGCGGTGACGCTACCGAACAGCTTGCCGGACTCGGAAACCTTGGCAGCGATCTCGACGGTAGTGCCCTCGATGGCGGCCTTGGCGGCGACGGCATCCTCGCGGGTGGCGACGGCCTTGGCCAGGCGAGCGCGCTTCATCTGCACGATCTGAGCTTCGGCGCCCTTGGTCCACGCGAAGGCGAGGCCCTGCGGGATCAGGTAGTTGCGGGCGTAGCCGGAGCGGACGGCGACGACATCGCCGGAGTGGCCCAGGTTGGCAACGGTCTGGGTGAGAATAACCTTGGATTCAGCCATTTCTTATCCTCCCTAACTCAGCGACCGGTGGTGGCGTACGGCAGCAGGGCCATCTCGCGGGCGTTCTTGATCGCCTTGGAGAGCTCGCGCTGTTCCTGCACGGTCACGCCGGTGATACGGCGGGAACGAATCTTGCCGCGATCGGAGATGAACTTGCGCAGCAGCGCGACGTCCTTGTAATCGATCTCGGTGACCTTGGCGGCCTTCAGCGGATTCGGCTTCTTCTTGAACGGCTTGACCGGCGGTTGCGGCCTCTTACGTGACATGATGTTCTCCTTGAAAATTACGATTGAATGCTTGCTTCTGGATTGTTACGTGCGTCGCGCGGCTTCATATGGCCGCGGACGGGCATCAGAACTCGGGTTCCTGCGAATCGCCACCGAAATCGGACGAGCCACCGAACGAACCGAAGGACGAGCCGGCATCGCCGGACGTGCCCCACGGATCGGTCGCGGGCGCGGCGCTCTGGCCGGCGTTGCCCGCAGCGGACGCGCCACCCTGGTAGCTGCCATTGCCGCCACCCTGATAGCCACCGCTGAAGCCGCCATTGCCACGGCCACCCTGGTAGCCGCCGGCGTTGCCGCCGAAACCGCCGCCATTGCCCTGACCGGCGTTGAATCCGCCATTGCCGCCATTGCCACGGCCGGCGAATCCGCCTTGGCCGTTGCCGCTGGACGTGCGCGTGACCTGCGCGGTCGCGTAACGCAGGGACGGGCCGATCTCGTCAATCGTCATCTCGATGACGGTGCGGTTCGAGCCGTCCTGCGCCTGATACGAGCGCTGCTGGAGACGCCCCTGCGCGATGACACGCATGCCTTTGGACAGCGTGCTGGCGCAATGCTCGGCGAGATCGCGCCAGGCGGAGCAGCGCATGAACAGCGCATTGCCGTCCTCGAACTGCCCGGTGTTGCGATTGTAGGTACGCGCGGTAGAGGCGATGGTGAAACTGGCGACGGAAGCGCCGTTTCCTGTGGTCCTCAATTCGGGATCTGCCGTGAGGTTGCCCACCACGGTGATGATGGTTTCGCCTGCCATGACTTACCTTCTTACCTTTGGTTCAGCGAGTCGCGAACAATCAGAAACTCATACGGCTTACTTGGCGTCTTTACGAAGAATCTTCGTGCGGACGACGGATTCGTTCAGGTTGAGCACACGATCGAGCTCGGCGCTGACCTCGGGAGTGGTCGTGTAGTTGACCACCACGTAGTTGCCTTCGGTCTTGCCGTCAATCTCGTAAGCGAGCTTGCGACGTCCCCAAATATCGGTGTTCTCGACGGAACCACCTTCCTTGGTGACGAGCTCCAGATACTGCTCGGTCAACTTCTTCAGACCGCGCTCATCCAGCTCAGGATCGGCAATGAACATCAGTTCGTACTTATGCGCAGACATCACCCACCTCCTTCGGACTAGTCGGCCATGGACTATCCATGGCAGGAGTGTGTATACGCGCTGCTGAAAACAGCAACTTCTCTAAGCTACGCCATGCCCGCGACAGCTTGCGGGGGCTGTCGCGAAGCGACTGGGGAGTAATCCGTCCTACTGCAAATCCACGACCGCGCAATCCGCGGCACCATAGCCGTTCGACTTGCACCATGCGTCGCCGGCCTTCACCGAGTCGACCGTATCACCCGACAGGATCACGTAATACGCGGTCGAAGCGTCGGCCTTCGTGTACGTCGGGTAATCGCCGGACCAGATCAGGATCGCGTTCTTGTGCTTGATGCGCTGCTGCAGGAACTGCTCGTAGATGTCCACGTAATGCCAGGTCTTGCCGTCGGCCTTCATGTCGTTTTTCTTGCTGGACAGCTGCGTGGTGTAGGTGGTGTAGAAGCGGGATGCGGCGGATTCGTCATGCTTGAGCTGCCAGCTCAACGCAAGCTGCGCGTACCGCTCGGCGTCCTCGCTGTCGATGTCGGAGCCCGCCAACGCGTCGCCGTCCGCACTGCCCGCCTCGCCGGTGCCGCTCTGACCGGTCTGCAGGATGACCTCGGCGCTGCCGGTCTCGATCTGGTCGTACGGGCGCCAGTACTGCCTCGTGGTGAATTCGAGCGCGACGTTGGCCGTCTCGCCATTGAACTTGACCGGCTGCTTGGAGAAGTCGAAGACGGCCGAGGCGATGACATTGCCATCATCGTCCTTGATGCTGACCTTGACGTCGGATTCCTTGAACTCCGCCGTGTCGCCGTCCTTCGTCGACGCGCAGTTGGAGGTGAGCTGCAGCTGCGCGACGAGATTGGTGTCACTGTGGTCGACGGAACTCAGCTCGGCATCGGGCGCAGCGGTGCAGTGCTTGTCGTCTTTCGCGGCTTTGCTGTCGCCGGACTTGGTCTTGCCGCTCTGCTGGGATGTCGACTGCGTCTGAGCCGATTGGGTGCCGGAATCACGCAGCATGAACCACCAGACGCCGAATCCGGCGGCAAGCGCCACGACGAGTACGGCGATGATGATGCCGACGATCAGCGCGGTCTTCTTCTTGCCCTTGCCGGCGGACTCTCCAGGCCGTGACGGTTGGGCTGGCGGCTGCACGGCCTGCGGCGGGAAGACGGCACCGGGCTGGGCGGCACCGTATTGTCCCGCGTACTGCCGAACAGCCTGATAAGGCTGTTCAGGAGGCACCGGCTGGGCGGTCGGCACCGGCTGCGCAGACTGCGGCTGAGTAGATGGCACGGTCCAATCGGATTGCATGGTCTGCTGGAACCGGTCATCCTGCCCCGTTCCAGGCACTCCTGCTTGCGGTGCCTGGAACGGCGGCTTCAGCAGAGGGGACTGACTCAGCATGGTCGGGCCGTCGTCATCCGACTGGGCCGGCTGTGCAGACTGCGGGCCGGCGGACAGCTCGGCACCGCACTGCTGGCAGAACCGCATGCCGGGTTCTGACTGCTGACCGCACACCGGGCACACGGAACCCGCCTGCACGGCTACGGGCGCCCCGCAGTTCTCGCAGAATCTATCGCCCTCAACGACATT
>ENA-OVHB01000200-OVHB01000200.1-human-gut-metagenome-genome-assembly--contig:-NODE-200-length-8790-cov-5.73532_pt1 | contig 8790 bp, 7 predicted proteins | sample MGYA00248677_ERZ507507 | MGnify/ENA primary metagenome ERZ507507 (study PRJEB26165, sample SAMN02676130) | human gut metagenome | isolation source: stool | host: Homo sapiens | place: USA | study: EMG...
AGTAAGATTTTAACCATCGGCCTCATCGTAACCGTTTTCAATGAGGCCGATGGTTAAAATCTTACTGGCTAATATAGTACCCTGACCGCCGACACCGACGAAGAGTACGCTCTTTACGTCTGACATATTATTTATCCCCCTTCTTGTAAATGGCATGAACCGGGCAGACCTGCATGCAGACCGTACAGCCGACGCAGTCCGTTTCAGAAATACCGGATTTCTTCGCTTCATTGTCGAAGCGCAGAGCCGGGCAGCCTGTCGACAAGCACTTCTTACAGCCGATGCAGACTTCCGTATCGACGGCGCACGGTGTCATATCGAGGTCGAATTCTTCTTTATCTTCTTTGGAGAACTTCTTGAGGACGCAGGGCCACTTGGTGATGATGACCGACGGTTCATCTTCGATTGCATACGCCCAGTCGAGGGTTTCTTTCATGACTTTGAGGTCCAGCGGATTGACGGTGCGGACATTCTTAATACCCAAGGCTTTGACGACCGTTTCGATATCGATGAGGGTAGCCGGTTCGCCTTTGATATTGTAGCCCGTGCCCGGATTTTCCTGATGGCCCGTCATGCCGGTGATGCGGTTATCCAAGATGACGCAGATCGTGTTGGAGCCGTTGTAGGCAACTTCGGTCAGGGAGTTGATGCCCGTGTGGAAGAAGGTCGAGTCGCCCATACAGCCGACGACGCGTTTCTTCTGATCACTCAGTTCAAAGCCGTGGCTGAATCCGTGGCCGACGGAGAAGGCACTGCCCATGCAGACCGCCAAGTCTTTGGCATTAAGGGGAGCCGCGCCGCCTAAGGCGTAACAGCCGATATCGCCGATCATGACCGTATCCTTCCGTTTGCCCAGTTCGTAGAAGAAGCCGCGGTGCGGACAGCCTGCGCAGAGAGCCGGCGGACGGGGAACGAACAAGGTATCGGGAACGTCGAAGCCTTCTGCCTTTTCTTTCAAAATGCCTTCGGCAACGATATTCGGGTTGAGTTCGTCGATCTTGGGGATGACATCCTTGCCATGACAGGCGATGCCGGCCTGGCGGATCTGTTCTTCCATGAAGGGATCGAGTTCTTCGACGACGTACAGTTCATCGACGGAATCGGCAAAAGCTTTGATTTTCTTCATCGGCAAGGGGTAGGTAAAGCCGAGTTTCAAGTAAGAAGCCTTGTCGCCTAAAGCGTCTTTGGCATACATATAGGCCGAGCCGGCAGAGATGATGCCGATCTTCGTATCGTGCATTTCGACGACGTTAAAAGGACATTCTTCAGCGTATTCTTTCAATTTTTGTTCCCGTTCTTCGACGACGTAGCGGCGCTGTTTGGAAATGGCCGGGACGGCATCCATCTTTTCGCGCTGTTTCTTATAGGGAACGGCCGGAACCTCTACACGATCACTTTCTTCAACGAGGCTCTTCGAATGACAGACACGGGTCGTCATGCGAATCATCATGGGAACGCCGTACTTTTCGCTGACGCGGTACGCTTCTTTGGTCATGTCGATGCATTCCTGGGAGTCCGACGGTTCAAACATGGCGATTTTAGCGAATTTAGCATAGTTGCGGTTGTCCTGTTCATTCTGGGACGAATGCATGCCCGGATCGTCAGCCGATACGAAGGCAAAACCGCCGTTCATGCCTAAGTAGGAGAACGTAAACAGCGGGTCAGCTGCTACGTTGACACCGACCATCTTCATGGCTGCGAAAGAGCGGACACCAGACATAGAAGCGCCGATAGCCGCTTCCATAGCAACTTTTTCATTCGGTGCCCATTCAGAGTACATGCCATCATAAGTCGAGACGTTTTCCAAGATTTCCGTACTCGGCGTACCGGGATAAGCCGAAGCAAAGGAAACGCCGGCTTCATATAAGCCTCTGGCGATGGCTTCGTCACCGGACAATAATTTTTTCATAATTCATACCTCCTCATTCGTTGAATCAGCTCATTTATCTGTTCGACAATATATATGAAATAATCATGCCAACTATGATATTATCGAATTTAAGCCATTTTTTCATATTGATAAGCTAATTGATATTCAAAATATGTAAAAAATTCGTTACATACTTTACATTCTCTTCATATTTTTTTATGATAGAAGGAGAACTTTTCGGTAATTTTTAATGAAATATAAAGGAGAAACTTATGGATAGAATTGCCTTCCTGATTTCCGACCTTTCCATGCAGCAGATGGTTCACACCATCTTAGACACATATAAGGAGAAATTAGAACAACACCACTTCATCATCGACGTCGAAATCATCGACTTTCCCAACCTCGTCGCCCAAGCCCATGCCTTAGTCGAAAAAGGAACCAAGGTCATCATCACCACCAGCGGCGCCCACCAGATACTGACCAAGGCCATCGACACCATTCCCATCCTTTGTCTGTACAGCTCGACCAACGACGCCCTCTATGCCCTGCGGGCCATTGCCCCGAATTACAAAAAAATCCACTTGCTGCTCAATGAAAACTTCATGTTCAACAAGGAAGCCTGTCCGCCGGAGCTGTCGGAGAAAATCGTATTTTACCCCCGCTACAGCCTCGATAAGACGCACTTGGAACTCCTCGAACGGGTGCGGCAGATACCGGTCACGGCCGACACGGCCATCGTCGGCTGTCCCCTCCTGCCCCAAATCGCCAATCCCAGTCCGATGCCGATTTACCCCATCAAGCCCAGCGAATCGACGATGCTGTCGGTCCTGCTCTACGCCCAAGAACTGCTGTCATTCAAAGAAAAGGACAATCAACAGCTGTCCATGATGTCGTCCATCTTATCCCACGTCACGGACGGCATCATCCTCTATTCCACAGGCGGCACCATTTCCCATCTCAACAAAAGGGCTGCCGACTTCCTGGGCGTGTCGGCGACGACGAAAAATATCCGCGATATCTTCCCGGACTGGGTCGAAGGGAACAAACCGTCCTTCCACGAAACGATCATCCGCCGTCCGCCCTATACCCTCATCGCCAACTCCGACTTCTTCCTCATGGACAGCAGCTCCCACTACATCATGACCCTCCGCGACGTCACAGAGCTGCAGCGCCTGGAAAAAAATATCCGCTATAAGCTGACCAAGACCGGCATGACCGCCAGACATCACTTCGACGACATCAAGACCGTCGACGGCAACATGAAAAAAGTCATTCAGCGGGCCGCCACCATGGCAGAGTACAACGCCCCCATCCTGATTCAAGGCGAAAGCGGTACAGGGAAAGAACTCTTCGCTCAGAGCATCCACAACGCCAGCGACCGCCGCAACGGGCCTTTCGTGGCCATCAACTGCGCCGCCCTGACGACAGACCTCCTCGAAAGCGAACTCTTCGGCTACGTCAGCGGCTCCTTCACGGGCGCCCGCAAAGAAGGCAAGGCCGGCCTCTTTGAAATGGCCCACAAGGGAACGATTTTCCTTGACGAAATCAACAGCATGGCCCCCAGCATCCAATCGAAACTACTGCGCGTCTTGGAGACGAAACAGGTCATGCGCCTCGGCTCAGACTACGTCATCCCCCTCGACATCCGCATCATCTCGGCCGGCAACGCCGACCTCATCGCCTCGGTCGAAGCCGGCGAATTCCGCCGCGACTTATACTTCCGCATCAACACCCTGCGCCTCAATCTGCCGCCTTTAAACGATCGGCCTGACGACATCCTATACTTGTTCACCCACTTCGTCGAAACCTTAAGCCATCAAAAATGCCAACTCAGCCCGGCCTTAAAAAAAGTCCTCGTCCAGCACAACTGGTGGGGCAACATCCGCGAGCTCCACAGCGTCGCCCTGCGCTACTTCATCTTCGGCGACACCCTCGACAAGTCCTATGATGCCCTCTTCGACATTGCCGACCAAAATAAAAAAGACGCCCTCCTCGACACGGCGTCTTTGACCCTCAACATGAAGCATTTAGAGGTGACCATCCAGCAAATCCTCATCGAAGAGCTTCAAGAAAAAGGCTATAGCCAAAAGGATATAGCCAAATTGCTCAACGTGTCGCGGCAGACCATCTTCAATAAGATGCGGCCGTAAGGGGCCTCATCGACATCGGCGCCGGATATTGCTGTTGGGAATATTTAATTTTTGCCGGAACTTCGTAATCGTCCGCCGGGCTATGGCAATATGGATGGCCGAAAAATAGTCGGCTATATCCTGATCCGAATAGGGATGCTCCTTGTCCTCGTTTGCGATAAGCGCCTGAATTTTCTTCATGATGGCCTTATCAGAAACAAAGTCCTCTTCCTCGCGCTGACGGCTGTAAGCCGTAGCTAAAAAAGACTGCAGCCCGTATACCTTACCGCCAAACAGGGCGTACCGGTTGCGGCAGACGCGGCTTACCGTCGCCGTACTGAGGCCCGTTTCCTCGGCAATGTCCTTTTGGCGCAGCGGCTCCAAGGGCTGACCGTGGAGAAAATAGCCTTCCTGACGAGTCAAGAGACAGTTCATGACCTGTTCAATGGACAGGCGGCGATAGGCCAAAGCCGACGCCAGATCGTTAAAAGCCCTCCGGGCTTTGCGGATATAAGCCAGTGTCTTCTTATCTTTCTGGGCTCCATACTCGGCGTATAAATCATCGCGAAAATAGACGTCGGGAAGCTCTTCCAGCCAGCGGAAAGCTAATGTCCCGCCCTCTTCAAGATAAATCTCGACGTCGGGGCGGATGTAAACTTCATCCTGCTCGATCTGACCGGCCGGCTGAAGGGACAAGGTCTTCAAAAAATCCCGAATGTCGCGCAAATCCTTATCCGATAAATCCAACCCCTGCTGGATTTTCGACCACTTCCCCCGCAGGAAATCATCATAGTGCCGGGTCAAGAGTTCTTCTGTCTTGGGCGGCCCGTCACTGCGGCGCCGCGTCTGGATAAGCAGGGCTTCACAAATATTCCGGGCTCCGATGCCCGGCGGATCAAAGGTCTGGACCAGTGCCAGGCCTTTTTCCATGTCCTCTTCCGAAAGGCCGTAGCCGTCACCTAAGGAGGATAAATCACCTTGGAAAAAGCCTTTCTCATCGAGAGAACCGATGACCAGTCCCGCCGCCAAGAGAATCGGCCGCGGCACGGACACGACGCGGAGCTGAGCCATGAGCTGCGATTCGAGGGATGCACTGCGGCTTTTAATATTGTCGATGGGCTTTTCAGTTTTATCCCCGGCTCCACGGACGTCATGGTAGCGGATGTCGAGGAGAGGATTATCCGTTACCTGTTCCTGGAGAAAGTCCATCAACTCCTGACCGTGGAGGGCCAAAAGCTGAATCGTCAGGCGCTGGACCTGCATCAATTTAGTTTTTTGTTCAAGCTTAAGCGATAAGTTTGCCATAAATCCACCTCACAGCCCGCCTTTCACGGGCTGCTTTTTTCGTCTTGTTCGCCTAATGTGCCGACAGCAGTTCCTGTAAATCGGGGAAGACACTCAGACTCCGCCGCAGGATTCCCTTCATATAGGCAATGGCAATGCCGTAGTTGGTAATGGGAACGGCCTGATCGGCAGCCGTTTTCATGCGGTACCCGACTTCCCGCCCGTTGAGCATGCAGCCGCCGCAGTGAATGACCATGGCATAGGGCGACAAATCTTCAGGAAAATCGCGGCCGCTGGCCGTTTCAATCGAGATATCTTTACCCGTATACTCCTTCAACCAGCGAGGAATCTTTACCGTACCGATGTCGTCGCATTGGCGATGGTGTGTACAGCCTTCGGCAATGAGGACCGTATCTCCGTCTTTCAGCTTATCGACGGCGGTGACGCCGCGGACAGCCGATTCCAAGAGGCCCTTATGGCGAGCCATTAAAATCGAAAAGGACGTTAGGCGGATATCGTCCGGCGTATCGGCCGAGACCCGTCCAAAGACCTGACTGTCCGTAATGACCAACGACGGCTTCTTCGTAAAGCAGGACAAGGTATGGGGCAGTTCATCTTCCTTGACGACGATGGCCGCACTGTTACTGTCGAGGATTTCCCGAATCGTCTGCTGCTGCGGCAGGATGAGGCGTCCCTTAGGCGCTGCCGAATCGATGGGCACGACGAGAACAACCATGTCGCCGCTATGAATGAGGTCGCTGACGATGGGAGCCTCGGCGTCAGCCGGCTTCAACCGGGCCAGTTTTTCCTTCAATTCGTAAATGCCGTCGCCGGTCAAGGCGCTGACATGAATTGCATGATCATCGGCCTCAGCCACATGCTTCACCAGGTCGGCCTTATTATAGACGATAAGATAAGGCAGGCCTTTGCTCCGAATGAGGGCCAATACCTCTTCATCAGCCGGAGCCAAGCCTTCCGTCCCATCGACGATGACGACGGCAATATCGGTCTTATTGAGGACCTGTTTCGTCCGGCGCACCCGTTCTTCACCGAGGGCACCGACGTCGTCGATGCCCGGCGTGTCGATGATGACCACCGGCCCCAAGGGCAGGAGCTCCATGGCCTTGTAAACGGGGTCCGTTGTCGTCCCCTTGGTAGCCGATACGATAGACAGGTTCTGGCCGGTAACGGCGTTTACGACACTTGATTTCCCGGCATTGCGGCGGCCGAAAAATCCGATATGGACGCGTTCGCCTGACGGCGTGTCATTCATTCCCATGGCCTTACTTCCTTTCTATACTTCCAGCAGCCGCTGAGCCAAATCGCGGTAGATTCGGCTTACGGGCAGCTCCGGATCGCCTTCGACGACGGTCATTCCCTTGTTTTCATAAAACTGGATTTCCTTGCTGCGGGGAATGTCGGCCACGATGGGCAGACCGTGTTCATCGGCAAAAGCCTTGACCGTTTCATATTCATCATCGACGTTGCGGCGATTGAGGATCAGCCCTTTTACTTGGGCATAACCGCGGCTCTTAAAGTTTTCTACGGCTTTAAAGATATTGGCCGCCGCATAGAGGGCCATCTTTTCCCCCGACGTGACGATGAAGATTTCATCGGCATAGCCGTCGCGGATCGGTGCCGAAAAGCCGCCGCAGACGACGTCGCCCAAGACGTCATACATGACGACGTCCGGCGAAAGTTTTTCAAAGACTTCCAATTCGTCGATAAGGTCAAAGGTAGCAATGATACCCCTTCCGGCACAGCCAAGGCCCGGCGTCGGTCCGCCCGTTTCGATGCAGAAGACGCCGCCGTAGCCTTCCCGTCCGATATGATCGAAGTCCGGACCTTCCGTATATTGGCGATAGTAATCCATGACCGGCATGACCGGTTCGCCATGGAGCAGATTCAAGGTCGAGTCGGCTTTCGGGTCGCAGCCGATTTGGACGACTTTTTTTCCAATCGACGCCAAGGCCGCCGACACGTTCGCCGTCGTCGTCGATTTCCCAATGCCGCCCTTTCCATAAATGGCAAATTTCCGCATAGTCAGTCTCCTTCTTATTTCAGTTTATCTTTCATCCACGCCGTAAACGACGAGCCGACAAAAATGGGCATATCGTCGTGATAGTGACGGCCGGAATAGGCTTCGTGAGGCATGGAAATAAATTTATCAGGCTCATCCGGCAGTAACCGCGCATAAATCGGATCGGCAATGACTCTTCGCGCCTTGCGGCATTCCTGGCGGATGACGGCTTCGACGCTGGCCACTTCCATGTCCTTCAAGAGCCACTGCGGGGCATCGGACAAGGGGCAGAGCAGGCGAACTTTTTCAACGCCCATTTCCTTTTCAAGGAAGGCCTTCATCGACTGGAGATAGACCGGTTCTCCGATGACCAGCACGTCACAAGGCGTGTCGTCGTAAGCCTGTTCCGTCTTCCAGGCATTAAGGTCGGCCAAGGCGTACTGAGCCTTGACGTATTCTTCGTCACCCGTAAGGCCGGTCACATAAGAAGAATCGCCTTTCCGCAGGGCTTCGAGCCAATCGGCCGTCCCCTTTTCGCCCATGGGAATGCCGACGACGTAGGGAATCCCATAGGTATCGCGAAGGTACTGGGCCAGGTAAAAGGCCGTCGACGAGACGACAACATTGACATCGGCATCCGCCGCCGTCGAAAGGCCGTCCAGGGTATCGCCCATGGACCACGAGCTCTGAATGGTAAATCCGGCGTCAGTCACGATCTGTTTCAGCGTCGTAGCATTGCCGACGACGGAAAAATCGAGGGGCGTCAAGCCCAAAAGGTTGACCCGTTTGGCCGGAAGCTCGGGCTTTTTCGAAGCCGGTTTGACAAACTGCTTGGCCAGCCAAACATAGGCTCCGCCGGCACCGGGCAGATAACTGTGGATGCCGTCCGTGCGAAAGCCTAAGGTCGGAAGGCCGGTCCGATCGGCTACCAGTCGCTGAATGGCCTTAAAGTCAGTCCCGATAGCGTTTGGCATGGGGCTGCCGCCGATGGCGATGAAATAAGGTTGTGCCGCTTCGGCCGCTTCGGCAATGTCGTCAATGAGCCGCTGGTCGTTACCCTGAATGGTATCGATTTCATTGAGGCCGGAAATATAGACCATGCTCTGCGTATCGTAGGACCGCGGTTCATCGTGCGTATCGTACGTCGAGTTGCAGCCCGATGCATCATGCATGACGATGAGGCCGCCTAATTCATAGAGCGACGACGCGATGCCAAACATGTCGACGGCATACGTCGATAAGACTCGCTGTGCTTGTTTCAACCGTGACACCCCCAGGCTTTTATCTGAATGATTTCCCGCATCTTGGGATTTTCTGCGGCATTGGCTTCACCGATCCAGTCGAGGATTTTCGACAGGCCGACGTAACCGTAAAGGCCGCTGTTTTCGATGAGGTTGACGAAATACTTCGTATCGGTAAAATAAGCCGCCATCTGACCGATAGCCAAGACCTTGCCAAACTTTTTACTATCATCCCGCGGCAGG
>ENA-OVHB01000210-OVHB01000210.1-human-gut-metagenome-genome-assembly--contig:-NODE-210-length-8302-cov-3.73142_pt1 | contig 8302 bp, 6 predicted proteins | sample MGYA00248677_ERZ507507 | MGnify/ENA primary metagenome ERZ507507 (study PRJEB26165, sample SAMN02676130) | human gut metagenome | isolation source: stool | host: Homo sapiens | place: USA | study: EMG...
CGATGCAGTTGCTGAGCAGCTCGTATTTCGCCAGCTGCTCTGGCCGCTGAAGGTACTCGAACACGTCCACCTTGCCTTCGCTGGTGGTCGCGAGCACGCCATCGGCCTGCAGATACGGCTTGAGCTTCCTGATCTGGTCGAGCATCGGGTCGATGTCCGCGATCAGATCGCGCTGGACGGGGAATCCCGGCAGCGGTGCCAGTTCGATGATGCCGAGTTCGTGGGATTGCGCGCCTGCGTTGTCTTCGCAAGAGTTTCCTTCGGGAGCGGTCGTGTCCGCGCTCCGCTTATCACCCGCGTCGCCGGTGCGGCGGAATCCCTCGCCATCGGCGAGGGGAATCGGCGTCGCCGGTTTCGCCCAGTCGCCGACGGTCGCGGTGCACAGGAGCGTCGGCGTGCCGTTGATCGCCACCGCGTCGGAACCGCACATGCCATGCCCGCACGAATAACGGAACGCCAGGGTCGGATCCACGGTGCGCTTGATCTTCAGCAGACAGTCCAGCACCGTATCCTCCCGGCGAACCGGCAGAGTGTACTCCTGAACCCACTGCTTGCCGCGGGGACGCCGACGCGCCGAAGCGGAGGCGCCGCCGAATGGCGAGCTTTTCTTGGCGAAGGGGCTGCCGGAGCGGGCCGGGCGATCACGCTCGGGACGCGGCGTGAACCTGTTCACCCGCAAGGTCACCGTGGCCAGCGCGTCACTTGAGCCGCTCATATATATGCCTCCTGAAGTCAAAGAATCGTCAACCAGTTTGCCATAAGGCATGGCCTTGGCGGGCGCGCCCATGCCTCGGTTCCGCGCACGGAATCGTCGTCGTGCCGACGATGTGGATAAGTGGATATTCGTCCACATTCCATCCACAACACGCCGAAGGGCAAGCCTTCGACCACATTGGCCGAAAACCATGTGGTCGAAGGCGGTTTTATGGTGCACTGATGGTCATGGACACCTGTTTGACAAGCCGAGCGGAACACGCAGGCGCTACGACCGATCATGATCCTCCCGTGGCGGGGCTGAGCGATATGCTGTGCCGGCTGTGCGACGGCTCGCTCAAACCCAAGCAGCTGGGGGTGCTGGGGGAGCAATATGCGGCGGATTGGCTGGAACGGCACGGATACACGATTCTGGGGCGCAACTGGCATTCGCGGTACGGGGAGCTCGACATCGTCATGATGACGCCCGACCGCGTCATCGCGTTCGTCGAGGTCAAGACCAGACGGACCGACCATTTCGGCACGCCGCAGGAGGCCGTCACCCTGCACAAGCAGACGAATCTCAGACGCGCCGGCGTGCAGTGGCTGCTCGAGCCGGACCACCGCATCAGGCATACGGGGGTGCGGTTCGACGTGCTCACTATCGTCGCGCGTGCGGGCATGGTGTCGGTGCACCACATACCGGGGGCGTTCTGATGGCTATCGGCGGTTCCCTTTCGGTCGGCCTGATTGGTCTCAAGGCCTTCATCATCCAGATTCAGGCGTTCATCTCGCCCGGTCTGCCGTATTTCAGCGTCATCGGCCTGCCGGATGCCTCGCTCAGCGAATCGCGGGAACGGGTCAAATCCGCCTGCCAGGCGAGCGGGTTCAAATGGCCGGACACCCGCGTCACCGTCAACATGTCTCCCGCGTCGATGCCCAAGCGGGGCGCCTCGCACGATCTCGCCATCGCGGCTGGCGTGCTGAGCGCGGCGGGGGCGATTCCGCACGACAGCCTGGAGGAGACGATCGTTCTGGGGGAGGTGAACCTCGACGGCACCGTGCTGCCGATCCATGGTCTGCTGCCGATCATGCTGCATGCCAAGGAGCGGGGGATACGGCGACTGATCGTGCCTTACGGCAACGAGGACGAGTCCCGCCTGGTGCCGCAGATGGACGTGACCTGCGTCCGTCATGTGGGCGAGCTCATCGAGCTGGCGGGAGGCCGAGCGTCGTATACGCTTGGCGTCGACCGTGCGACGGTCTCGTGCACGGTCGAGGACACGCCGGCCTTCAGCGGATTGGGTGACATGAGCGAGGTGGTCGGCCAGGATCATGTCAAGTGGGCATTGCAGGTGGCGGCGGCCGGGAAACACCATCTGCTGATGACCGGCCCGCCGGGCTCGGGCAAGACGATGTTGGCCTCCAGGATGCCGAGCATCATGTGCCCGCTTACGCCGGAGGAACAGCTCGAAGTGGCGTCGATACGCTCCCTGTGCGGCACGCTGCAACATTATGGCATCTCCGATATGCCGCCCTTCGAGGCGCCTCACCATACGGCGTCGACCGCGTCGCTGGTGGGTGGCGGATCAGGGCTTGCGATGCCGGGGGCGATTACGCGCGCCCACCGCGGGATCCTGTTCATGGACGAGGCCCCTGAATTCTCCGCGAGGACGCTGCAGACGCTGCGCGAGCCGATGGAATCCGGGTACGTGGCCCTGTCTCGCACGAAGGGGACGACCTACTATCCGGCGATGTTCCAGATGGTCATGGCAGCCAACCCATGCCCGTGCGGTTACGCCTACGGCAACGGGGAGCGCTGCGTGTGCAAGGAGAAGGACCGTATCCGGTATTTCGCCAGACTGTCCGGTCCGATTCTCGACCGGATCGATATTCAGGTGGAGGTGCCGCCGGTCCCGTGCATAGCCTCGGCGCCGACCCGTGATTCGATTGGCAGCCACGTCATGCAGCAGCAGGTGATCGCGGCGCGGGCGGCGGCCGGCGAACGGTATTCCAAATACGGGTGGGGCTGCAACGCCGAAGTGCCGGGGTCGTGGATGCGCGCCAACACGTCGGTGAAGGCGCTGGAACTCGCCAACAGGGCGCTGGCGTCGCATCGGCTGAGCCTGCGTGGAGTGGATCGGGCCATGCGACTGGCATGGACGCTGGCCGATCTGGCGGGCAAAACGTCGCCGGGGCCGGACGAGATGTCGCAAGGCATCATGTTGAGAGCGAGGATGTCATGACTGTATGCGAGTCGGATAGCGGCCTTTGCTGGGACCTTGACGAGGAGACGCTCGCTCGGGCCATCCTGACATTCTGCCTCAATACCGCAGACGCGCTGATGACCGCGCTCCTCAAGGGCACGGCCGATGCGTGGGAAGCGCTCACCCTCATCCGGGACAGCGACCCGGAACTGCGCACGTCGGCCGGCGCGGGGAAGGTCATCGAGCAGGCGTTCTGCATCGGCATGACCCGATGGGGGAGCAAGCCCACGCCGCAGGCGGTGCGTTCGTTTCGCTCCGCGTTGGCGACATGGCAGCAGCGATTGCGAACTCTCCCCACGTGGGACAGGGATTATCTCTGCGGCTGGTTCACCATGGAGGGGAGGCAATGGATCATCGCGCCGCATGACGTATGGTGGCCCACCCGTCTCAACGACCTGGCGTTGCTGGGTCGTTGCGCGCCCCCGCTGTGCCTGTGGGGCAGTGGCGATCGCGCGGCATTGACCAGTTGCCCGCAGCCCGTCGGCATCGTGGGCTCGCGCGGCGTCAACGAGTATGGGCGCCGACTGACGACGGACATAGCCGTGCATGCCGCGCAAGCTGGGCATCTGGTGGTTTCAGGGGGAGCCATGGGGGCGGACGCCGCCGCCCATAGGGGAGCATTGGACGCGATGCGGGCGTACGGCATCGGACGGGCCGGGCGCACGGTGGCCGTGTTCGCCGGAGGTCTCAACCATGCCGGGCCGCAGTGCAACAGCGAGTTGTTCGACGGGATTGCGGAAAACGGGGGAGCACTGGTCAGCGAACTGTGCCCGGGAACCATTCCGGAGGCGAGGCGGTTCCTGTCGCGCAACCGCATCATAGCCGCGCTTTCGTCAACGCTGGTGGTCACTCAGGCGAGACTGCGTTCAGGGGCGCTGAACACCGTGAACTGGGGAAACGAACTGCAGCGGGACATCCATGCGGTGCCCGGCAACATTGACATGCCGGGCAACAGTGGCTGCAACCGGCTCATTCAGGAGCAACGGGCCACCATCGTGTGCTCCGTCGCCGACATGGATGACGTCTGGCATGCCCCGCATCCGCCGGAGTCGTTTCACGACGTGGCCACTCAACGGAAAGACGGCTCGGACTGCGATGTCGGGACGCCTCGTGATGCCGGCATATTGCGCGACAGCAGCCCATCGGGCGGCAACAGGTCATCGGCGATGACCGAGAGCCAGCGGGCGATCATCGATGCCATCCGATGGTGCCGTCGCCGGCGGATAGCCCCGACCGCGCAATCCGTCGCCGAACAGCTGCGCACCCGGTCAGGTGAAAAAGGCCTGGAGACGGGCGCGACGGAAGGGAGGCCAACGGAAGGGAAACCAACAGAAGGAAAGGGAGCGGATGCGGTGCCGGAACGCGGCATGCATGAGTTGGTCGCCCATGTGCTCTCGCAATTGGGGACGATGGAGCTCATCGGACTGATAACCGTCGAGAACGGTCGCATCTCCATCGTTCCGGAAACCGGAGGGAGACGGAGATCATGATGACGATACTCACTCGTGGCGGATGGTACAGGCGAAAGCATGGTGCCTTGGCGTGCGTTACGCCTGCCATTGGCATCGTGCCAGGTCGACACGCCATCCACCGTCACCGGCATTGTCGTGGCCCGCCCGCGGCGGGATGAACGGCACACCCTCCTCTTCGAGCATCGCGCGCTGCCGCTCCGGGCCGCCGAACGCGAAGCCGGGCGCCAGCGAACCGTCACGGAACACGACGCGATGGCAGGGAATCACGCCGGGTTCGGGATTGGCGTGCAGCGCGAAGCCGACGAACCTCGCATTGCGTGGGCGGCCGGCCAGCGTCGCGACCTGGCCGTAGGTCGCGACCGCTCCGCGCGGGATCCGCCGGACGATGTCATACACCGCACTGTTGAACGATGTCGCACTATTGAACGACGCTGTGCTGCCGGATGACGCTGTGCCGTTGGATGTTGCCGCATTGCCGGGCGTCGTCGTGTTGCCGGGCGTTGTCGTGCTGTCGGATATTTCTTCCATGAACGGTATTATCCGCCGTGCTCCCGTCACGTGCGCGGCGAACGTCAGCCCTTGTGCGACAATCTTGGATATGAGTCCGAAACATGTGGAAGAAATGTATGACGCGGTGATCGTCGGCGCCGGGGCGGCCGGCCTGTCGGCGGCGCTGGGGCTGATGCACTCCCCTGACGTCGAACAGTTGAAGGAGTCCGGCATCGAGCCGAAGGTCCTGGTGATATCCAAACTGCAGCCGTTGCGCTCGCACACCGGTTCAGCGGAGGGCGGCATCGCGGCGAGTCTGGGCAATGTGGAACAGGACGATTGGCATTGGCATTACTACGACACCGTCAAGGGCGGCGACTGGCTGGTCGATCAGGATGCGGCCAAGCTGCTCGCCGAGTACGCCCCGCAGACCGTGATCAACCTGGAGCGTATGGGCGTGGCGTTCTCCCGCACCGATGACGGCCACATCGCGCAGCGACGGTTCGGTGGTCACACCGCGGATTTCGGCAAGATGCCCGTGCGCAGGGCGGCATATGCGGCGGACCGCATCGGCCATCAGATCCTGCACTCGCTGTGGCAGCAGTGCGTCGCGGCCGGCATCGAATTCGCCGAGGAATGGTACGTGACCGATGTGGTGCTTGACAAGTCGGGGAACGCCGTTGCGGGCGTGGTCGCCTATGACACGCACGCCGGCGTCACCCACGCAATTCATGCGCACAACGTGATGTTCGCCACCGGCGGTGCAGGACGACTGTTCCACACCACGTCGAATTCATGGGATCTGACCGGCGACGGCATGGCCTTGGCGTTGTCCGCCGGACTCCAGCTGGAAGACATCGAATTCGTCCAATTCCATCCGACGGGTCTCGCGCACACGGGCATACTCCTGTCGGAGGCCGCCCGTGCGGAGGGCGGCGTGCTGCGTAACGCCGACGGCGAGGCGTTCATGGAACGTTATGCGCCGGAGCATCGCGACCTCGCCGCGCGTGACGTGGTGAGCCGTTCGATCATGGCCGAGATTGACGGCGGACGCGGCGTCGCGGACCCGAAAGACCCGGACGGTCCGAAGGACTGCGTGTGGCTCGATATGACCGGCATCGATCCGGATCATATGAATGCGGTGCTGCCGCAGGTGGTGGAGACCATCAAGGCGTACGCGAACCTCGATCCGGCCAAGGACATGGTGCCGGTCAAACCGACCGCGCATTACACGATGGGTGGCATCCCGATCACCACGGATGGAGAGGTGTATCGCTGGGCGGAGTCAGGGAGCCAGAACGTCGACGCCGTTTCCGGTACCCGCACGGTCGTGGAGGGCTTGTTCGCCGCGGGCGAATGCTCGTGCGTGTCGGTGCATGGGGCGAACCGTCTGGGCGGCAACTCGCTGCTCGACGCATGCCTGTTCGGCACGCGCGCAGGTGAGTCGCTGGCGGCCCGCATCGCACAGTCGCCGGTCGACGACCCGATGCGCGGCGCCGATGCGGATGACGGTCCCGCCGAGGCGGCAGCCGCGCTGGTGGACGACGTCGCCCGTTCGCGCAAGCAGGATGTCGCCACGATGCTTGCGGGCAGACCGGACGTGGACGATGACGCGGCAGACGATACGTCTGACGGTATGCCGCAGACAGCGGAGCTCGGCGGCTCAGATGCTTCCGCGCAGCCCGGTTCCGAGGAGGATACCCCGTATCGGCTCGCCGCCGATCTGGGAACGCTGATGGAACATGCGCTGGCGGTGCGTTGCGACGCCCGTTCCATCAGCGAGGCCCTGAACCTGCTCGATACTGTGATCCGTCCCCGCGCCAACCGTCTCACGGCGCATTCGGAGACACCCGCGTTCAATCAGGAGATAACCGCGATCTGGGAGGTACGGCACCTGACACTGCTCGCCGAAGCCATGCTGCGCGCATCCGAGGCGCGCCACGAATCGCGCGGTTCCCTGCAAAGGCTCGATTATCCGACGCGTGACGACGAACGTTTCCTCGCGCATTCGATGATCGGGATGGCCGATGCCGCCGATGCCGAGGCTTCATCGGCACCTCACGCCTCCATCCTGTGGCAGTCCGTGCACATCAATGACTTCCCGCCCAAGACGCGCGAATACTGAGAGCTGCGATACGGGAGTGGCCTGACGCCTTCCCCTCAGGCCGGATTCCTTGGTCCCGAGTCAGAGTGGTTCTGATACAAAACTGCGCCGAAGGCCCAGCCAGGGCTTCGGCGCAGTTCCGTTTTGCCGGCTTTGCGGCACGGTCTCACTTCACCAGCGAAGTGAGCTCACCGAGATCGAGCTCGAAACTGACCCCGCGCTCCTCGAAATGCGGCTGATTGCGGGTGCTTTCCATTGCATGACGTACGAATTCGCCCGCGATCTGAGCCGATTCGGCCAGGCCACGGCCGGCCATCACCTCACCGCACAGTGCGGACGCGAAAGCGTCACCCGTACCGTGGATCATGTACGGCAGCTTGTCGTGCACAAGCTCGACCTTCTCGGCAGCGCCCTTTTCGGCGCTCGCCACGTAGTTGATGATCTTGCCGTCACCGTGGTCGATGCCCTTGAGCACCACGTTCTTGGTACCGAGTCCCAGCAGCGCGTCCAGCAGTTCGGTCACGGCGGCGTCATCGAGATCCTGCCCGGGGTAGTCGCGCTTGGTCAGGATGCTCGCTTCGGTCAGGTTCGGCATCAGCACGTCCGCGCCGTCCGCCAGAGCCCCCATCGCCTCGCACAGTTCCGGCGTGTACGTCGGGTACATCTGCCCGGCGTCGCCCATAACCGGGTCGACCAGCCGCAGCGCGGACGGATATTCGCGGTACAGGCGCTGGATGATGGACACCTGGTCGGGGGAGCCGAGGAAGCCGCTGTACACGCCGTCCAGCTCGACGTTCTCCTTGCGCCAGGCATCCAGATATCCGGAGAGAATGTCCGTCGTGTCATGGAACGTGAACACGGCGTACTTGGTGTGTGCGGAGAACAGGGCCGTCGGCACCGGGCACACGTCGCAGCCGGCCGCCGACAGGATCGGGATCGCCGCGGTCAGCGAGCACTTGCCATACCCGCACATGTCGTGCACGGCGGCTACGCGCGGAATGTAATGTGGGTCGCGGTCATACAGCGTCACATCATCGGTCATTCGGAAACACCCCTTACTGGTAGGCAATGACGATACACAACAGAGACTAGCATCGTCGGGCGCACACCGCGTAACGCGGTCCCGCCCAGCGCGCCACCGGTGGCGGGCGGCCGGGAAGTGCCACCTGCATCGTATCGACGGCATGGGAGCGGAAGCCGGAACGTGACGCCTCGCGCTAGAGTTGTCTGATACACGTGACGACGGGACGAAGCCCGATGCGGCGGTTCCGTCCGCA
>ENA-OVHB01000218-OVHB01000218.1-human-gut-metagenome-genome-assembly--contig:-NODE-218-length-8192-cov-3.88927_pt1 | contig 8192 bp, 10 predicted proteins | sample MGYA00248677_ERZ507507 | MGnify/ENA primary metagenome ERZ507507 (study PRJEB26165, sample SAMN02676130) | human gut metagenome | isolation source: stool | host: Homo sapiens | place: USA | study: EMG...
ATGTCGATATCGCCGCGGCGCATCAGTCCCGCGACGACCTTGTACTGGCGGTCCGCGCCCTTGTCCCGGCTGACCTTCCATTGCCAGCCGGGTGTCGGGTCGATGGGCAGCGTGTCGAGGCTCCACTTTCCCCAATCGTGATTCTTGTATTCGTCGGGCGCGGCCAGGTCGACGAGGTGGCCCTGCGCCCAGGTGACCAGGTCGCCGCCGACCTGGATGTAGCCGTCGTGTTTTTCCGCGTGCCCGCCGACCGCCTGGGCGATCGCCTGGCCGACCGAATGCTTCTCGGCGATGATCAGTCGCATCTCGCATCACGTCCGATCATCAGTAGTTGCCGGACGCCCATGCGGGCCGTCCGTCGTCCGAGGTGTCGGGTTCGGCTGCGGCCTCCTGCGGGGCGGTCTCGTCGTCCGCCGCCTGGACGTCGGATCCGGTCGTCTCCGGATCCGATTCGGCGACGGTTTCCCGTTCGGGTTCGGCGGGCGGGGTTTTCCTTCCGGCCGGCGCGGCGACGAGCTCGCCCTTAGCATCGAACGCGACGTTCTTCTCCGTTCCGGTCATCGCCAGCTTGTCCGCGATCATCGTCCGGCTCATGCCGGGGAACGCCTCCTCGAATTGCCTCGCCGCGTCGCGCAGCGCCTGCGCGCTTTTGCGGAAATTGTCGAGACGGCTGTCGAACTTCTTCGCCGCCGCCTCCTTGCGCTTGAACGACTCGCGTTCGTCGCGCAGGAAGTCGTCCACGTAATCGGATGCCATGGTCGTGTTCCTTTCCGTTATCGAGATCCGGCCCATGCCGGCTATGAACCATGCTCCCGCCATGTGGACGGCTCCGGTTTGGACAATCGGCTCCGCCAGGATCACGCGGACGTGATCCTGGCGGAGCCGAGGAAACGGAGCGGCGGCATGGATGCCGCGCTCTGCCACTGCCAACCCTTCCTGTATTTCCAGGCGTCGCCTGGAAGGGAATGGTTGGCCGGCCATGGTTCATCATCGCGACACCGCGCCCGTGTCTTCGGGCCTGCGTGTTCCATGCTTCGTCTCGGGAAGGGCTTCGCCCGATTCTCCCTCGACGGGCACGGCCCACGCGTCCTCCGCCGCGCGGCGGCGCCGCAAGGCTGCCCCATGTCCGGCGAAAGGAAACGCCGGCGGAACCAAGGAGGAACCATGGAAAAGAAATCAACCGACCTTCAGCACGTCGTGTTCGAGACCGAGGAGGCGGGGCGCGTCGAGGCGATGTGGAGCAGTCTGCGCCTCAACGGCCAAGATGTTCCGGACGGGTGGCACCGCTACGCCGTCAGGGGCGGGGACGACGGATGGGAGCCGTGCAGCATCGAACCGTTCGTGTGGGTGAACCACACCGCCGACATCATCACGCCCGTCGACCTCGAGCTCGACAAGCACGACCGGATGCTCACCATCAGGGACTGGTGGTTTGACGACGAGCCGTTCCCGGCCGAGTGACAGGCCGGGAACGATGCCGCCCGCACGACGCGGGCGGCGCCTCCAGCGGCCAGAGGATAGCTACCGTCCTCTGGACTCCAATATCCTAGAATGGAATACAACGAGAGCCAGGAGGCGACGGACATGACCATCGACTATTCAATCAAAGTGACCCAATGCGAACCCATGCCCGGCTACAAGCTCAAGGTCACCTGTTCCGACGGGGCGACCGGAATCTTCGACATGTCCCGATACGTCGAACGCGGCATGTTCAAACCGCTCAAGGACACGCAGACGTTCGGCCGCGTGCGACTCACGTTCGGCGTGCCCTCATGGCCCGGGGACATCGACATCGCCGCGGAACGCGTCCGCTCCGGCATGCAAATCATCTAGGAGCCCGCGCGCCCCTGCCCCGACCGTCACCAAGACGGCCGGGGCTTTTTTCATGTCTGCATGCATGACGGACATGACGCGCCGCCGACCCCGCGTTTTTTCGCGAGGCCTTTTCATTTCCCGCGCTCCAAGTGTCCAAACCCATCGCCGTTTCCGCGACGGACGATTGGCGTAAGACACCGGCCTTCCCCTCAAGGCCATGAGCGAAAGGAGCGAGGAGTGAACGCGATCATCCTTCACGGCATTCCGCAATCATGCCGTGCGAAATCGCTCCCAATCCATGAAATGGATATGGGAGCAGCAAGCGACGTGATTGGATATCCAATCACTCGATTCGCGATGCGAATCGGCTTGCCGGGAAGACCCGTGCCCCATGGTCGGCGGAGCCTCCAGACCGCTCGCGCGGCATCACAGAAAACCCGTCCCCACACCTCACACGGAGGCGTGGAATGAGCCGGGCCGAGAACAGGACGCACTGCGTCGAGAAGATCATCAGGTTCACGCCGGACGAGTGGGAGCGGGTGCGGAAGCTGTATGAGGAGCTGACCAGGTACGCGCCGGAGCACCGGTCGTTCAGCTCCTACGCGCGCAGGATGCTGTCCGAACGGCGCATCCACGTCACCGAGATCAGGCCGCTGACGGACCCGGAGCCGATCGCGCGCGAGATCGACCGCATCGGCGTGAACGTCAACCAGATAGCCCACTGGGCCAACGCGAACGAGCACATCACCGCCGGGCAGGTGGCCGAGCTCCGCGCGTCGTTCGACCGCATCGAGCGTCTACTCGGCGACCTGTTCGCCGACAGGCGCGAAGCCCGGAAGGACGTGTGAGCATGGCGGTGGTCAAGCTCGGCAGGCCCGTGAAATCGAATCTCGGCGGCGACAACGGGGCGATGGCGTACATCATCAACCCCGCCAAGACCGACGGAGGAAGACTGGTCAGCTCCAACTACGAGCGGACCAGGACGGACTACGACGCGCTGGCCGAAGGCATGCTCGACGACAACCGCAGGTCGCCGAAAGGCATCCGGAAGGACAGCCGGCTGGCCTACCACATCAAGCTCAGCTTCAGTCCCAAGGACCCCGTGACGCCCGAGCAGGTGCACGAGCTCGGCGTGGAATTCGCGCGCCGGATCACCGGCGGCGAATACAAGTTCGTGGTCGCCACGCACACCGACCGGCACCACCTGCACGACCACATCATGGTGTGCGCCGCCTCCCGGTACGGGAAGCATCTGAAGGCCGAGCTGCCCAAGGACATCATCGACCAGTGGCGGGCGGTCAGCGACGAGATATGCCGCCGCGAGGGGCTGAGCGTCGTGTTCAACCCCGTCGTGGAGGAACAGACGCGCAAGATGCGTGGCGGTACGACAGCCGCCGGCGACGCCGGAACGTCGCCGGCGCGCGACCCCAAATACGTCGATGAAGCACCCGTACGGAGCGCGAACGAACCGGAGACGAAGGCGCGGAAGGCCTCGGGCGGGGAGCCGTTGGAACGCCGGTACGGCATGTCGATGGAGGAGATCTACGCGTCCGCGAAAGGCCTGGGCGTCAAGGACAGGCTCCGCATGCTGATCGACCTGACCTCGTCCACGGCGGAGAACTTCGAGGACTGGAAGGACATACTCGACATCCGAGGCGTGGACGTGACGGTCCGCGGCCAGCACCTCACATACACGCTCAAGGACACCGGCTTCAAGATCCGCGACGCGAAACTCGGCCAGGCATACGACATGACGAACATCATGGCCGGGCTGCAAAGCACGCCCGTCATCCCCATCACGTTCAACCGCAGACTCGTCGCCAAACAGACCAGGAAGACGATCACCGTGTGGCTGCCAGGCACCCACCGGAAGAAGAAGATCACGTTCGACGCGAAACGTCTCGTGGACGACGGCGGCTCCACACTGCGCGCGTTCCTCCCCCGCGACCGCGACCAGATCATCCTCGACCCGTCCAACCGGTACGCCGGCAAGACCCCGACGCCCGGCCTCTACCAGTGGTTCGGCGAGCCCACAAGCCGGCTCGAACCACTGACCTCGCCCGAACGGCTGCCCCTCAGATACGGGGTCAGCCCCGCCCAGCAGCGCTACTACCAGGCACAGGCGCGCCGCCTCGACCGCCTCGCCGGCGAGGCGAAGGCGCTGAACGCGGCGATCCGCTGGACCAGGCTCGCGGGCGGCGACAGCGCCAAGGGACTCGGTCTGCTGCGTGCGAAGGTCCGCGAATCGCACGACGAACTCCAGTCCGCCGTCATCGCGTTGCACGACGCGATCCAACGCGGCGACCCCGACCTCGTGGCCGAGACACGCGGCGAGATGGAACGCCGCGAGGCCCTGTGCGACCGGTATGAGGGCGAGCTGGCAGCCATCGAACGGGAAATCCACACGACCCGCGACCGCGAGCAAACGGAGACCGAGCAGCGCGAACAGCAGCAGCACAAGCGTGGACGGTCCATCTGAACCGTCCCAGGAAACACCAACCGACAACAGAAAGGGAACCGCAATGCCAATCGAGGAACAGGCTGAGGAGAAGATCCAGAACGCCGTCCAGACCATCATCACCGGAGGCGCGAAGCTCATGCTCAGAATCCCCAAGGGCGTGGCCATGGCGATGCTCCGCGGCGGCATGAAACTCGCGAAGACCGGTGTGCACGCCGCCGGCGAGGCCGTCAAGAACAAGATCGACAGCGGCGAGATGTCCGAGAAACGATTGCAGCAAAAGAAGGACGGCGACCTGCACGAGCTGCAACTCGACGACTCGACCATGCGCGAAGTACAGCACAGCCTCAAGACCGCCGGCATCGACTACCACCTCGAACGCGCCGACCAAGGCCAGTTCATCCTGCACTTCGCCGGCAAGGACGAAGACCATGTCCGCCACGCCGTGCAACGCGCGTTCAAAGGCATGGGCCTGGACGTCACCGACGACGACTTCACCGTCGAGCAGACGGAACAGACCCGAAACGAGCCAGAACCCCCGGCGCGGGAGACCCCGGCCGAACCAGCCACGAAGCCCATGCCGACGCAGCGCATCGCCTGGGACTTCGTGGACCCGGAGGTCATGGAGATGGCCGCGAACAGCCTCACCGCCCGCCACCCCGAACTCTCATGGGACAAGCTCATGGGCGACACAACATGCGACGAGCAGTCCGGCCGCAACTTCGCGGACCGGATCATCGGCAAGGCCGCCGCCGACCCGAGCCTGCGCGACGAGCTCGACGACATCCTGCGCGACGACTACGGGCAGGGCGCGCAAACCCAGGAGCGGACACGCAAGCAGACGACCGAGCCGAACCGGAAGACGCCGACATCGAAGCCGGAAAGCGAACCGGAACCCGCACCGGACGAAGCCCGGACACCGGCCACGCGACAGCAGACACAGGCCAGAGCAGACAATCCCAGGCCGGCCGGCAAAGAGCAAAAACCGAAGCCGATCCGATCGAAGAAGGCACTGCTTGAACGCTTCAAGACCCGACTCAACGAGAACCTCGCCGAACAGAAGAACCACATGCCACCCACCCAGAACAGGGACCGCACGCCCCGCAAGGGCCGCTGAAAGGAAAAACCACAATGAACCAGCAGGAACAGGCGACGAAACGCGCCGCGATCTTCCAGGACACCATCAACGGGACCAACGACCCGACCCCATGGCCGGTGACCATGTGGGCCTCGTCCGGCGACACGATATGGACGGCCGGCACGGCAAGGACTGCCGGCGAGGACTCGGTGGGCATGATCTACGCTCCCGGCGAAACCATCGCCCACCGGAACACAATCGCCGGCGACACCACCCGCGCCACCGAATCCTTCGCCATCAGACCGGAGAGCGGACAGAGCCCGATGGACGCGATGCTCGCGGGCATCGAACAGTGGGACCACCGCCACCCCGACCAGTGGGACACCGTGACCACACCGGGCGAGTACCGCATGACGGATCCGACGACCGGCCGACCGCTCCCGATGGGATGGAGCGACAGCCTCGCCGTGGCCGCGTCCGCGGCAGGCCGGCTCGACCCCGACCTGCTCCAGGCCAGCCTCATGCAGAACGCGGTCGAGCACGAGCCGCGCCCCTGCGTGTTCTTCCTGGAGGACAACGGCTACGACCTCATGGTCTTCTCCTGGCATCAAAACCAGCAGCGACTGTTCGACGCGATGACATTCAAACACCTGCAATACGACGACCTGAGCATGCAGGTCACGACCATCAGCCACAGCGAGGACATGAGGGAATCCTTCCCCGCCAAGACCATGAGCGACGGCGAACTGCTCACCCAAAGCCGCGTCTACCGGGACGAATACCAGTTCTGGCGCGAACACGACGGCGGACCCGTCGCCCACGGCATGACCGGCCGCGTCATGCGCAGCGGACTGCTCAAACCGGGACTGGAGCAGAAACCGCTGCTGAACCTGAACGACGGCCGGCGCGCCCCGGACTGGGACGAGTTCACCGACCAGGCCGCCATCTCGATCCTCCAGGGCCGCCCCGTCTCACCGACGCCAGCACTCCCCCAGCAGGAGCGGCCCGGACGGTCCGCCGATCCCGCGGACGAGACGCCGGAACGGCAGGAACCGGCGCACGCGACCACGGCCACGAGACAGGTCTGGCCGAACGCGTGGGTGGCGAACAGGCTCGCGCACATCTATATATTGCATGCGAAGGACGGACGCGACTGGCCGAAGATGATCGTCGGACTCCCCCGCGGCACCGTCATCGACGGACAGGACCTGACCGGCTGGGCCACCGACATGTTCATGAGCGGCAAGAACCAGAGTCAGAAGAACGAGGGACGGGCCGTCAACCTCAGATTCAGACCCGGCACCCCGGTCGAACTGTTCACCGGCCGCGGCGCGGAACGCCGCACCGTGCAGGTCGACCCGCAGACGCTCGTCCAGGCAATCATCGACGCGCAGAAGCGCAGCCGAGACGCCGAGGAGACGCTCGACACGGCATCGGTGGAACTCGCCTCGAAGACCGTGGAGGAATCCTGGCCGCAAATCAGCCGCATGCAGGGCCGGTTCACGGAATACCGGCGCGCTGGCACGTACAAGCCGGCCGTCGCATTGAAATGGGCGCGCCGACTCGTCGACCGGACCGCCGGAGGGGACGAGGGACGGTGGACCAACCGCCAACGCCGCCAGGCCGCCAGGCTCCTCATCCAGGAACTCGCCGGCGCACAGGAACCGATGCAGGACAGAGACAAAACGCCGACCCGGCCAACCATCGAACAGGACGCGGAGGCGACGGACACGCCACGGAAAACGGAACCGACCAAGGAGACGGAACAGGGACGGGACCACGACGAAGCCGGCTCGCCGGCCGCCGACCCGGGAGCGAAAGCCGAACCGCCGGAGACGACGCGCCGCGACGATCCGGAGCGACGGCACACGGACCTGAAGTCAACGCTCGACCGGTTCCATACCAAGCTCAGGGAGAACCTCGACGGACTCAACACAGCCACGCCGGCACCCGGCATCGACCGGAACCACGGCCAACGGAAAACACTATAAGAAAGGGGCGAACCATGGCGAGAAAACGCCTATACGCGAAGCAGACGGCCCCGGCCGAATACGAGCAGATCGACCTGTTCAGCCTTCTCGAAGAGGAACAAAGACAGGCCGACAGGATAGCGGAGCAGGTGCGCGGATACGAGATAACGGTGGGCCACGTCGCGGTGCAACGGCTCCGCGTGCGCGGAGCGGACGACGAGACGATAGCCGCCGTGGCGGCCGAATACCGGGAGAACCGGCTCCGCGGACTCGGCCGGCGGGACGCGCGGATCGCCGCCGAGAACAAGCTCGGGGTCGGCGCCGCCACTCCCGGCGAAACCACGCCGCAACCTGTGGTAAAACGTTTTACACAATTCTCCGGCACGGAAAACAACACTGAAGAAAGGAACAACAATGGACGAGATGACATGGACCGACCCGCAGCTCAAGGCACGCTACGAGGAGAACAGCAGGAAGCTGGAACACCTGAAGGAGACGCTGCCGAACCTGTATTCCGAGGACGCGCTGCCGTACAAGGTGTTCACGACGAACAGCGTCCACGGCATCCAGCGGATGCGTCTCATCTGGCTCAAGGAGCACCATCCCCAGTGGTTCAGGGAGATGATGATGGCCAACGTGCTCGAGGAGCATCTGCGGGACATCGAGACGCGCACGAGGGAACGCCAGGCGCAGATCATGGACCAGCTGATGGAGTCCAGGCACCTGCTCAACCGGACGGACTGCCTGAAGGCGGCACCACAGCTGACCGACCTGGACCGGCTCAACGGGATGAACGAGGCCCAGTCGGAGTCGATGAGCATGGCGATCCACGAGGTCGTGGAGAGCTAGATCGGAAGAGCACACGTCTGAA
>ENA-OVHB01000222-OVHB01000222.1-human-gut-metagenome-genome-assembly--contig:-NODE-222-length-8132-cov-4.37588_pt1 | contig 8132 bp, 7 predicted proteins | sample MGYA00248677_ERZ507507 | MGnify/ENA primary metagenome ERZ507507 (study PRJEB26165, sample SAMN02676130) | human gut metagenome | isolation source: stool | host: Homo sapiens | place: USA | study: EMG...
TACACGACGCTCTTCCGATCTCTATTTCAACCCGTGTTTTGGTGAAGTGCGACGCCGCGATGGAGGGGCGCGGAAAAAGAGAAAGCCCGGCGGGGAAGCCGGGCTTGAGAGAGAAGAGAAGAAGGGGTTCAGTTATTGCGGCCTTGCGGTCGTGATTACTATATAAACGCATGTTTCGGGGCAAGTCATGTGGTTTACCTGAAAAATTCGTGTGAAACCCTGCGTATTTGGCTGAGATGACATAAACATAATATTTGGCCTTCCGCAGTTTTTTCTGCCGCAGCCGTCCCGTTGATGCGCGATGGTGAGGCCGGCTCCTACAGTGGTCGACATGTCATGCACCACATTGCTTATCGGAAAATCAGCCAGCTGCAGCGGCGCGACGATCATCGCCCGCAACGATGATTCCGGCTCCGGCCGCTACGATCCCAAGCGGCTCGTGGCCGTGGCGCCGACGGACCAGCCGCGCCACTACCGCAGCACGCTCAGCCATGTCGAGATCGACCTGCCGGACGACCCGTGCCGCTACACCATCGCGCCGAACGTGCTGCCGAACCGAGGCGTGCTCGCCGAGGCCGGCGCAAGCGAGCGCAACGTGGCGATGAGCGCCACCGAAACCATCGCGGTGAACGAGCGCGTGCTCGCCGCCGACCCGCTGGTCGAGCTCAGGCCAGCCGAAGGCGTGCCGGGAGAGGCCGGCTATCGGCCGGAGACCCCCGGCGGCATCGGTGAGGAGGACATCATCACGCTGGTGCTGCCGTATGTCTCTTCGGCCCGCGAGGGTGTGGAACGGCTCGGCGAGCTGCTGGAACGGTACGGCACCTATGAGTCGAACGGCGTGATCATTTCCGACGTGGACGAGATCTGGTATGTCGAGACAATCGGTGGGCACCACTGGATTGCGCGCCGTGTGCCCGACGACTGCTATGCGACGATCCCCAACCAGCTGGGCATCGACGACTTCGACTTCTCCGACGCGTTCGGCGAGCGGCGGTTCTTCATGTGCAGCGCGGACCTGCGCGAATTCATCGATCGGCACCATCTGGGCCGTGCCATGCGGCCCGCGCAGGGCGCCGGTTTCGGCGTCGCCGCCGTGCTGCCGGACCACATCAACCCGCGTGTGGTGTTCGGCACCAGCACCGTCAAGGACCATATCTACAACACGCCGCGCGCCTGGTACATGCAACGTCACCTGAACCCGAGCGAGGATTGGGATTCGCCCGCGGCCCGCTACACGCCGACCTCCGACGACATCCCGTGGTGCCGGGCGCCGGAGAACAAGGTGACGGTCGAGGACATCGACTTTCTGATGTCGTCGCATTTCGAAGGCACGCCTTTTGACCCGTACGGAACGCTTGGTACACCGGAAAGCCGGCATCGCTACCGTCCGATCGGCATCAACCGCACTGGTCACATGGTCGCGATCGAACTGCGGCACGACGTGCCGGCCGCAGCGGCGGCGGTGATGTGGATCGCCTTCGGTTCCGGCCCGTTCACGGCGGTCGCACCTTTTTATGCGAACGTGGACGACACTCCGGCGTATCTGCGCGACACCACGCCCGAGGTCTCCACCGACAACCTGTACTGGACGAACCGTCTGATCGCCGTAATTGCCGACGCGCACTGGTACGAGACGCGCAACGCGATCGAATACTATGGCGAGCAGGTGCGGGCGTTCGGGCGCCGGCTTGTCGAAGAAACGGATGCGGCGCTCGTCGATGCCGAAGCCGGGGACATCCGCGCGGCGCTCATGGCTGCGAACGAGACGATGGCCGGGCGTCTGCGGGATCTGACCCATAAGCTGCTCGATAACGTGCTGTATACGTCGAGCAACCTGATGCGCAACTCGTTCGCCATGTCCGATAGGTGGGTCTGAGGGCTTGCTCCCTTGTCGCAGCGAACGGTTCTCAATAAGAAAGGTGCGAGTCCGTGTGACGGGGAAAACGAACATGAAAACAGCAGAAAGCCCGGAATTCCGGGCTTTCTACGCAATGTTCGCTTGTTCGAAAATGTGCGGAATCCTCGCACCTTTCTTAATGAGAACCGTTCGCTGCTACCTCATACGTCTGCGCGTGGAAATCACACGTCACGGCGGTGCCGTCGGCGAAGACCGAGCGCTGCACCAGCGGGTCGCCGCCGACAAGGTCATGCCGCACGAGCTCCTGCATGCCGACGCGCCGGTGCAGCCCGGCCACGACCGCACACCGCTCGATGTCATTCTCGGTACGGGCGCGCAGTGCGGCATTCATATCACCGTCCATGCCGGCATATGCGGCGTCACGGATCAGGTACGGCGCACCGCCGTTGAGCAGCGCGTACAGCATGTAGTCGTCGCCACCGGCCACCCGATCCATCATCCACGGCTGGATCACGCAGTCATGGTAGACGAGGTTGTACAACGGCACCGGGATGCCGTGCCGAGGCGCGTCGGGGGAGCGCATTTGGAAGTCGTACGGCGCGTAATGGCAGAACACCAGGCTCGGCACCGCCCAGTCGGACACCTCCTCGGACGAGGTGAGAATGCCGTGCGCCAGCAGGTATTCGAAGCATTCGGCGCGGCGCTCGTAGCATTCGCGGCGGGTCATGCGGTGCTCGGGATGCGAGCATTCGTCGCCTTCATTGCAGGTGAACACGTCCAGATACGCGCAGTCCAGCACGATGCCGTGCGTGGCGATCTCACTGAAGTTGCGGCGCACGTAATCCGGCGCAAGCTCGGCGCACAGGTACGTTTGGCGCCCGCCGGCCCACATCGCGTGCTCGGGCATCGTGCCGTCCGCCAGTCGGATCGCATTGCGCGGGTCGAACGTGCGCGCGGCGAAGTAATAGTCGCGGTATTGGTCATGCGTGCCGAACAGGTCTCCCTGCTCATGACAGGCGTCGATCAGCGATTTCATGCCCTTCCAGCCGCCGGCCTCGCGGCATGCGGGCAGATAGTCGGGATGGCCGTTGTCGTAGCCGGGCTGCGCCCAGCCGTCCAGATGCAGGTACAGCCGCCCGGCACCCATTTCGTGCAGCGTACGCATCTGCCGCTCGCGCTGCGCGAACGTGACGAGCGAATCATTCTTGCCGGGCTGCGCGGGATCATAGAACGACGAGTCCGGCTGAACGTTCGTCTTGATACCGACATGCACCCATGAACGGCCGAGCAGGTCACGCACCGACGGGTTGCGCGCCGCCTTCTCCGCCAGCGTGCGCAGCCGGCCGCGTTCGTTGACGTAAGCGCGGTACGTCTTGCAGATGGCGGTATGGTCGGCATGGTCGAGGAGACGATATCGCACGACACGGCGGTAATCCATGCGGCCGAGACTTGGCTCGAACCACATTCCGACGTGCGTGTACGGTCCGCCGGCCGGATGGTCGATGTCATATCCTGCGTTCCACGGCGTCTCGCAGATGGCGATGTACGCATGCCCGTCGCTGCGCAACTGCGCGAACCAGGGCATGTACCCGCCCGCAGTCTCGAACCGCCCGCCGAAGGAGACCGCATCAGTGCCGACCTCGGTAGGCCAGCTATTCGGTATCATCACGCCCTGCTCGTGGGTGATGAGCGTCACGTCATGCGCGTCCGCACGGTCGAAGGACAGCGGCGCAGGCCAAAGCACCCTGTCGATGCGCGGCTCGGCCCCACACTCGCGCAGTGGCACCCATTCGCATAGCACGTCGCCGCTCGACCGCTCGATCCAGATATACGTCTCAAAAGCGTAATCCGCACCCGCGAACCCGGCGAACACGCTGCGCACGCCGACTCCGGTGCCGGTCTCGATCCGCTCATGCGTGACGGTAGCGGCGCCGGCGAACGAGAATGAACGATCCTCGCGCGTCAGCTGCGGCTCTATGCCGTCGCAGCCGCTCCAGGTCGCACCGTCGCGGCTGAATGAGAACCGCAGCGTCGTCTCATCGAAGCGCAGCATGGTTCCGGACATGGTGAATTGCATCATGGACGTTCTCCTGATCGGTGATGGAGGGGCGAATATCAGCTGGCAGCCCCGTCGCGCGGCACGTCAGTTGAAGCCGACGACCTTCTCTGCGACGACATAGCCGCGTCGGATCACCCAGCGCCCGACAGACCCACGCAGGTTCAGCGCGCGCGACACCAGCTTGCGCCGCACGTCACGCCCGATGGCCGGCGACGCCTTGTCGATGTCCGCCCACAGTTCGTCCTTGAGACGGTAGTTTGCCTTGTCTTTCGACAGGATCAGGAACACCGACGTGACCGAGCTTTCGATCGCGAGGAAATGAATCATATAACGGTATAGGCCGTCCGGCACGGTTCCCGGTTCGGGAGTGGCCTCCACCATGCGCTGGTTGACGAGCCGCAGCTGCGCGACGCGGCGGATCATCACGTCGGTCTGTACGCTCTGCCCCTCGCGCCCGATGAAGTAGTGGTAGAACGGGATGTCCATGTACAGCATCGACTTGACCCACGGGAACGGCTGGTATGCGTAGATGAAATCGACGTAGAACGTGTGCTCGGGCAGCTGCATGCCGGAGTCGCGCACCACCTGGGTGCGGTAGATCAGAGCGTGCATCAGTATGTATTCGGCGACGCCGAAGCAGCCGAGATCGTCCCAGCCGAGCACGGTGTTGGCCGCCATCGCATGACGGAAGTTCACTGTGTGCTTGACGCGCTTGCCCACCTTGTCGTACACGTAATTGGTGACGATCATGTCGACCGGATCCGTGGCGACGCGCTGCACCCGCAGCGTGCCCATGAGCGTGTCGATGGAGGGCATATCCACCCAGTCGTCGGCGTCCACGACCTTGACATACATGCCGGTCGCGTTGGCGATGCCGGTGTTGACCGCGCCGCCGTGGCCCTTGTTGACCTGGTGGATTGCCCGCACGTTGCCGGGCCAGCGCCGCTCGTACATGTCGGCAAGTTCCGGGGTGCCGTCCGAGGATCCGTCATCGACGATCAACACTTCGATGTCGCTGTTGTCCGTCGCGGAGAGCAGCGACTCCACGCAGCGCTCCAGATACGTTTCCATGTTGTAGGCGGGCACCACGAAGGTGAGTGTTTTCGACGATTGTTCCATAGTTCCTCGTTATACAGGTGTCGCGGGGATGACGTGCGACACGTCGCCTCGGATGTTGCAGCGAGTCTAACCTCTACAAGCAAAGCTATCACTAAGCGGCGTTCAGGCAAGTCCCGTCGTCCGTTCCGCCGTTTTTTGGGCTTCCGGCTTGTGCGCGGTTCTGATGATCAGCCGGCGCTCGCGGGCAGGTATGCCGGTTCGTCCGGTTCGGCGGTCTCGACAGGAGCGTCCGGCTCGTCCGGGGCCGTTGTCTCGCTCCGCTCTTTGTCTCGACGTTCTTTGTCTTCCTTGGCTGCGAGCTGCTTCGCCTTCTGGCTCTCGAACCGCAGGATCGGCTTGGAATCCAGCCGGCTCAGGCCGTGCCATGCGAGGTCGACGATGTATGCGGCGAGCTGCTCCTTGTTGACCTTCGGCCGGTCCGCCCAATATTGACCGGTGAATACGGTCATGCCGACCAGCATCTGCGCATAGTATGGCACGCCCTTGGCGGAGAGCTTCCGGCGTTTGAACGCGGCGGTGAGCAGATCCTCCACGCGCAGGCTGATGTCGCCCAGCAGCGAGTTGAACGATCCGGCCGGGTCGGTGGTCGGCGAGTCGCGCACGAGCACTTGGAAGCCTTCGGAGTTCTCCTCGATATAGGTGAGCAGGGCGAGTGCCGCGCGCTCCACGATCTGGCGGGGATGCGCCTTGGTGTCGGACAGCGCCTCGATGAGCGCATTGGTCAGCTCGCGCATCTCACGGTCGACGATTACCGCGTACAGTCCCTCCTTGCCGCCGAAATGCTCGTAGACGATCGGCTTGCTGACCTTCGCGTTCGCGGCGATCTCCTCGACACTCACCGCCTCGAACCCCTTGGATGCGAACAACGCTCGCCCCACGCGGATGAGCTGTTCGCGGCGTTGCAGCGCCGTCATTCTTGCAGTATTGGCCATGAGCTCCAGTGTAGTGGTCGCGGTGCCTAGCGCCTATACCTCCCGAAATGTTGTCGGGGGTCTACGTTTTCGCGGTAGGTCGTGCGGCTGAGGAGAGTCAATCATGAAGACGTATGTGGCCCCGTCGATGACGGCGAGCGAGTTCGACAACCATGACATCGTGTCGTGCGTGTCCTGTTTGATACGTGTTTTCGGTGGCGGTCGCGAGTGTTACCACGATGAGGGTGGGGCACCATTGCCCGACTTGTTCTATGTTGAATATCATGGGACCGCTGGCAATCCGGTGCCGTCTGGTATGCCGCTTTATGCATTGGTGGCAGATTTGCCTATACCAGCGTCTTCCCCGGTTCGATATGTAGGGACGACTCAGGGGCAGCGTCTGTGCCAGCAGTCCAATTAGTCGTCGACTTGGCTGCAACAACGCGACGTATGTGGTATTCCGGCCGCTGTCCGTTGCGGTTTTTAGGCTGGAGCCATGGATACGAATCTGATTATCGGCATCGTCGCCGCAGTGGTGATTGTCGTCCTGCTTATTGTGTGGGGCGTAGTACGCGGCAAGTCGCGTAAGAACGAAGTCGGCGGCCGGCCGGCGGAAACCGCAACATCGCCGCGCCAGGCGGGTCGTGCGGGTGAAGAACCCGAGACGGCCGCCGCAACAGTTGACAGGCAGCTCTCTGCTCCCGAAACCGAGGGCGAAACCGCCTCCCCTCGAAGTGAGGAAGAGCGTAAGCCGGTCGAACCGACGCAGGCCGCCCCGGCCAAGCCGGCGGCTCCCGCATATGATGTACCGGAAAAATCCGGCTCGCGCATTCAGCGGCTCAAGGCGAAACTTTCCAGGTCCTCGAATCCGTTCGGCAAGGCGTTGTTCAACATCCTCACCAAAGACAACCTCTCCGAATCCGATTGGGAGGATGTCGAGGACACGCTGCTGCTGGCCGACGTCGGTGCCGAAGCAAGCGAGCAGCTAGTCGGCGAATTGCGCCGCGATGCGCGCATCACCGGCAAGGCAAGCCCCGACGAGGTGCGCGCCATGCTGCGCGACAACCTGCTCGACCTGGTCGGCCGCGACACCGACCGCCGTCTGAACGTCGACAAGCCGGACGCGCACAAGCCCGGCGTCATCATCATGGTCGGCGTCAACGGCACCGGCAAGACCACCACGGCCGGCAAACTGGCCCGTCTGTTCGTCTCCGAAGACAAGAAGGTCGTCATGGGCGCGGCCGATACGTTCCGTGCCGCCGCAGCCGACCAGCTCGAAACCTGGGGCGCCCGCGTCAACGTGCCCGTCGTGCGCAGCGACAAGGACGGCGCCGACCCGGCATCGGTCGCGTTCGAGGCGGCGGCCCGCGCCAAGGAGGACGACGCCGACGTGCTCATCATCGACACCGCCGGCCGCCTGCAGAACAAGTCGAACCTGATGGACGAGCTCGGCAAGATTCGCCGTGTCACCGAAAAGAACCTGCCCGTCGACGAAGTGCTGCTCGTGCTCGACGCCACCACCGGCCAGAACGGCATGGCGCAGGCGAAGGTGTTCGCCGAGGCGATCGGCCTCACCGGCGTCGTGCTCTCCAAGCTCGACGGCTCCGCCAAGGGCGGCATTGTCATCTCCGTGCAGAAGGAGCTCGGCGTGCCGGTCAAGCTCGTCGGCCTCGGCGAAGGACCGGACGATCTCGCGCCCTTCGACCCGGAAGGATTCGTCGACGGCATTCTCGCGTGAGGTTGTTCGCAAACCGTCGGACATGAACCCTGCAAGCCGGCAGTCCACAACGTGGACAGCCGGCTTTTGCATTCCGGAACCGTTGCCTGCGCCGGAATCCGGCCGAAAGCCAAGATCCGCGTCATCGCGCTTTACATGAGCGTAACGTGTCGTAACGTGTTGAAAACTCAGCGAGCGTTGCATATCGTTGTGTTGATTCCCCTATCAGGGGATGTCAGATGAAGTGGTAACGACCCGCTTCCCGCGCGGTCAAGATGCGCGGCGGCGGGAACGAACAAGAGAGGAAGGTAACGATGGACTCCGGTAATACCGCATGGATGCTCACATCCGCAGCCTTGGTTTTCCTCATGACGCCTGGCGTGGCGTTCTTCTATGGCGGTATGGTGCGCGCCAAAGCCGTGCTGAACATGCTGATGCTAGATCGGAAGAGCGTCGTGTAGGGAAAGA
>ENA-OVHB01000262-OVHB01000262.1-human-gut-metagenome-genome-assembly--contig:-NODE-262-length-7186-cov-4.34988_pt1 | contig 7186 bp, 7 predicted proteins | sample MGYA00248677_ERZ507507 | MGnify/ENA primary metagenome ERZ507507 (study PRJEB26165, sample SAMN02676130) | human gut metagenome | isolation source: stool | host: Homo sapiens | place: USA | study: EMG...
TTCAGACGTGTGCTCTTCCGATCTGCTGGAGCCGCGCGAACAGCTCCGACGGCTGATTGCCGCGGAAATGGAAGGCAAGCCGTTCTGCGAGCTCGCCGGCGTCACCTTCGACCATCGCGGGGCGGCTATCGTCGGTCACATTCTTCTGGACACGCTTGAGGAGAACGGCTATTCCATCGATGATTTCGACGCCGTCGGTGCGTTGACCGCCGCGGCCGTTCCACTGGTCGGCGCGATGATTCAGGCGGCGGCATCGCGCGGTGAAGACCTCGACGGATTCGTCATGGACTTCGTATACCCGTCCATCAAAGGCCCGTCCATCAAGGGCAAGCGCGTGGTATTGCTGGATTCATGGCTCTCGGAGAAATCCTATGTGCAGACCTCGTCGCTGGTGACGCTGCGCAACGGCAATGAGCTGAGCCTCGATTTCGGCGTGGTGGAGCATGAAGGCGCGAAAGTGGTTGCCATCGCATCGCTGATCGGCGGCGTCGACATGACCGAACCCGTCATCGAGGTCGTCAACCCCGTGAGCGGTGAACGGCAGGAGCTGCCATTCATCGAAATCTACCACGAATCCGAACTGCGATAGCCATGCACAAGCCCAACCCCATCTCTCTGGCGGCAAAGGCTTCGGGGGAGCCGGAATTTCGTGAAGTCGGCGTAGGACCATGGACGCAGGAGCACCCCGGTGAGCCACGCCCGGATGACCCTAAATCGCCGAACTACGATCGACGCTACGATACGACGCTGCTGGATGAAGGCGATCGTCGCAACGTGCTCGACCGTTACCGGTACTGGACCGTGAACGCCATTCGCGACGATCTGGACGCGGCCGGTCGCCACGGCTTCGAAGTCGCCATCGAAAACTGGACGCACGATTTCAACATCGGTTCCATGGTGCGCACGGCGAATGCGTTCACCGCGAATCGCGTGCACATCGTTGGCCCGCACAAATGGAACCGCAAGGGCTCGCTGATGACCGAGCTGTACCAGCACGTTGAGTATCATCCCAGCATCGACGAACTCGTCACCTGCTGGAAGCTGCGCATCGCGGGAGAAATTGCCGCCGCCCAGGCACAGGCCGCCGCCGCGGCGATGCACGCGCATCAGGCTCACTCCGATGCGAGTGCGCTTCTCTCGGACGATGACGAATCCAACGGATCCCCCCGATTCGCGTCCGCAACGGATCATTCGGGCTATGATGCGGTCGCGCGGGCCGACGCTCGCATCAGGACGCTGGAATCGTCCCGCATCATCGCGTTGGATATCATTCCCGGTGCCGTACCGATGGAAACCTACCGTTTTCCGGAACGGTGTCTGATGCTGTTTGGCGCGGAAGGCCCCGGATTGTCGAACAAAGCTCTCGAACTCGCTGATGACGTGGTATACATCTCGCAATTCGGTTCCGTGCGGTCCATCAACGCCGGCGCCGCAGCCGCAGTGGCCATGCACAGCTGGATTGCGCAGCACGGGTGACGCGGGTGTGTATGCTCGAATCATGATAACGATAGAGGCCTTACCAAACGCTTCGGGCGTAAGACCGTGCTTGATAATGCCAGTTTCACCGCCGAAGACGACAAGGTGACCGGTTTCCTTGGGTCGAACGGCGCCGGGAAGTCCACGACGATGCGGGCCGCCCTCGGCTTGGCCACCCCCCAATGCGGGCCGTGCGCTGGTTGACGGAGTGCCGTTCGTCAAGACACCATCGCCGATGACCGCCGTAGGAGCGGTTCTCGACGCCAAATCCGCGCATAAGGGTCGGTCCGCCTACACCCATCTGCGTGGCCTCGCCCTTACCAACGGCATACCGCGATCCCGCGTCGATGAGGTCATCGAATTCACCGGCCTTGCGAGCGTGGAAAAGCGCAATGCAGGAGCGTTCTCGCCGGGCAGGGCCGTGCGGTGCTGTTGAGTTCGCGCCTGATGAGCGAGGTCGCATTGACCGCTGACGATCTCGTCATCATCGGTCGCGGCCGCATTCTGGAGACCACGACGGTCGCGGCGTTCGTCGCAGAGCATTCCACCCATTCGATCCGTGTCGCGACGCCGGAACCCGACAAACTGCACGCGGTGTTCGAAACCGCGCCGCAGGTCACCGTCCGCGAGGTGCCCCGCAATGCCAACGACCCGCAGCAAGGCCGGGTGTTCCGCATTGAAGGTGCCGCATTGGAGCCGACTGCGCGGGCGTTCACCCACGCGCAGGTGCAGTACGAGACCCGCGCGATACCGGGGCAGGTGCCGGCCCAATACGGCGAGCCTGCCGCAACCTACACTCAGCCGAACACGCAGGAGGTGCCGCGATGACGCAGCCTCATATCCCGCCGCAGCCTCAGCCCGTGCCGTCGCTCGGCGTGGCGAGACTGGTGTTCCTCGGCCACGAGGTCACGCCGCTGGCTGCCGACGAGTGGAGGATTCCATTGATCGGCCTGCTGGTGTTCAAGAAATCCGACATCAAATGACACCCATTCGGCCATATCGTCGCGCGCTCGGGCACAGCCGCGCGATATGGCCGCTGCCGCAGGGCCGCCGGACACCGCGCAACATCGTGAGAATGTAATGGTGCGTGTCACATACGGCTCATATAGTTAAGGCCATGCCTACATTCACACGTGAAGAAATCGAGCACCTGGGCGATCTCGCCCGTATCGCGCTCACCGATGAGGAGATCACCCGTCTGCAGGGTGAGCTGAACGTCATCGCGGATTCCATCAACAAGGTGCAGGAGGTCGCCGGCGATGACGTGCCGCCGACCGCCAACCCCGTCCCGCTGGAGGCGTACCTGCGCCCCGACGTCGCCGAAACGCCGCTGACGCAGGAAGAGGCGCTTGCCGGAGGCCCGAAGACCGAAGCCGGCATGTTCGTCGCGCCGCGCATTCTGGGAAGTGAGGAGTGACGATGAGCGACACCACTGAACTCGTCAAGCTGTCCGCGGCCGAAATGGCCGCCAAGGTCAAGGCCGGTGAGGTCTCCAGCCGCGAACTGGTCGAGGCCCACCTCGCCGTCATCGACACCGCCGAACCGTCCATCAAGGCGTTCCTGAAGGTCTCCGCCGATCAGGCGCTCGACCAGGCCGACGCCTTCGACGCCAAGAGCGCCGACGACAAGGCCGCGCTGCCCGAACTGGCCGGTGTGCCGATTGCCATCAAGGATATGATCGTCACCAAGGGCATCGAGACCACCGCCGCCTCGAAGATCCTCGAAGGCTGGGTGCCGCCGTACGACGCCACCGTCATCGAGAAGCTCAAGGCCGCCGGCATGCCGCTGCTCGGCAAGACCAACCTCGACGAATTCGCGCAGGGCTCCTCGACCGAGCACTCCGCCTACCAGACCACGCACAACCCGTGGGACACCGAGCGCGTGCCCGGTGGCTCCGGTGGTGGCTCCGCTTCCGCGGTCGCGGCATTCGAAGCCCCGATCGCCCTCGGCACCGACACCGGTGGCTCGATCCGCCAGCCCGGCGCCCTGACCGGCACCGTGGGCGTCAAGCCCACCTACGGCGGCGTGAGCCGTTTCGGCGCCATCGCCATGGCCTCCTCGCTCGACCAGATCGGCCCGGTCTCCCGCACCGTGCTCGACTCCGCGCTGCTGCAGGAGATCATCGGCGGTCACGACAAGCGTGATTCGACGTCGATTCCCGAAGGCCCGCGTCCGATGGCCGCTGCGGCCCGCGAGGGCCTCAAGCGCGACCTTAAGGGACTCAAGGTCGGCCTGATCAAGGAACTCGGCGGCGACGGCTACCAGCCCGGCGTCGAGGCCCGCTTCAACGAGGCCGTCAAGAAGCTCGAAGAGATGGGCGCCGAGGTCGTCGAGGTCTCCTGCCCGCACTTCGAGTACTCGCTGGGCGCGTACTACATCATCATGCCGTCCGAGGTCAGCTCCAACCTGGCCCGCTACGACGGCATGCGCTACGGCCTGCGCGTGATGCCGCCGACCGGTGTACCGCAGACCGCCGCCAACATGATGGCCTACACCCGTGAGACCGGCTTCGGCGACGAGGTCAAGCGCCGCATCATCCTCGGCACCTACGCGCTGTCCGCCGGCTACTACGACGCCTGGTACGGTTCCGCGCAGAAGGTGCGCACGCTCATCATCCAGGACTTCCACAACGCCTTCGAGAAGGCCGACGTGCTGGTCTCCCCGACCAGCCCGTCCACCGCGTTCAAGTTCGGCGAGAAGATGAACGACCCGCTGGCCATGTACATGAACGACATCGCCACGATTCCGGCGAACCTCGCCGGTGTCCCGGCCATGTCGATTCCGGCCGGCCTGTCCGACGACGGCCTGCCTGTCGGATTCCAATTCATCGCTCCGCAGCAGCGCGACGAGGTCATGTACAAGCCCGCCGCCGCGCTCGAAGCCGCACTTGAGGAAAGCTGGGGCGGCCCGATCTGGCAGTCCCTGAAGACCCCGTGGTTCGACGGCCTGAACAAGTGACGCATCGGAAGGAAAACAAACATCATGGCTGAAAAACTGATGAAGTATGCCGATGCCACCAAGAAATACGACGTGGTCTTCGGTCTGGAAACGCACGTGGAGCTGTCCACGAACACCAAGCTGTTCTGCCCGGCCCACATCGAGTTCGGCGGCGAGCCGAACACGCAGCTGACCCCGGTCTCCCTCGGTCTGCCCGGCTCCCTGCCGGTCATCAACAAGACCGCGGTCGACTACGCGATCAAGCTGGGTCTGGCCCTGCACTGCGAGATCGCAGAGTGGAGCCAGTTCGCCCGCAAGAACTACTTCTACCCGGACATGCCGCGCGACTACCAGATCTCGCAGTACGACAAGCCCACCAACGGCAACGGCTACCTGGATGTCGAGCTTGAGGACGGCACCGTGTTCCGCGTGCCGATCGAGCGCGCCCACATCGAGGACGACGCCGGCAAGAACACCCACGTGGGCGGTGCCGACGGCCGCATCGAAGGCGCCGACCATTCGCTGGTCGACTACAACCGTGCCGGCGTGCCGCTGATCGAGATCGTCACCAAGCCGATCGAGGGTGCGGGCGACCGCGCTCCGGAGATCGCCGGCGCTTACATGCGCGCTATCCGCGACATCGTGCGTGCGCTGAACATCAGCCACGCCCGCATGGAGCAGGGCAATATGCGCGCCGACGTGAACGTCTCGCTGCGCCCCTCCGCCGACGCCCCGTACGGCACCCGTTCGGAGACCAAGAACGTGAACTCGTTCCGTGGCATCGAGAAAACCATCCAGTACGAGATCCGCCGTCAGGCGGCGCGTCTGGACGACGGCAAGGAGATCCTGCAGGAGACCCGCCACTGGGATGAGGCCACGCAGACCACCGCCGGCGGCCGTCTCAAGTCCGACGCCGACGACTACCGCTACTTCCCGGATCCCGACCTCGTCATGCTCCACATCACCAAGGAGCACATCGAGGAGATGAAGGCCCAGATGCCGGAGATGCCGCGCGAGCGCCGCAACCGTCTCAAGGCCGAATGGGGCCTGAGCGACCTGCAGATGCGCGACATCCTCAACGCCGACGCGCTCGACCTGATCGAGGAGACCGTCAAGGCCGGCGCCAAGGCCGCCGGTGCCCGCAAGTGGTGGCTGGGCGAGCTGAGTCGCGAGGCCAACGCCAAGGGCGTCTCGCTCGAAGAGCTGCCAATCACCCCGGCCGACATCGCCGAGGTCGAGAAGCTCATCGCCGACGGCAAGCTCAACGACAAGCTCGCCAAGCAGACCGTCGAAGGCGTGCTCAAGGGCGAAGGCACCCCGGATGAGGTCGTCAGGAAGCACGACTACAAGATCGTCGAGGACAACGGCGCCATCGAGGCGGCCGTCGACGCGGCGTTCGAGGCCAACCCGGATGTCGTCGAGAAGCTCAAGAGCGGCAATATGAAGCCGATGGGTGTCATCATCGGAGCCGTGATGAAGGCCACGCGCGGCCAGGCCGACGCGAAGGCTGTCACCAAGGTCGTGATGGGCAAGATCAAGGGCTGACGCCCCACGGGTTCGCCGGAATCCCGAGACTCTGAAATTCCGGTTTGAAGAACGGCCCTTGGCCGCGGTGCTGAACCGCGTGTCGAGGGCCGTTCGTCATGCCGCAGGCGCTCCCACAGCCGGCAGACACGTGGGCAACTCCTTCACAGCAAACGGTCAGTCGGGTAGGATATCTTCTGTACCGACTTCTACCAGCGTCAGTTGAGGAATAACGAATGTCTGAAAATGCCGCATTACCGCTCGATCAGGACGTATCCCGTGAGCTGCCCTCGCAGATCACCATACCGCCGATCAAGGGGGAGATGGTGCACCTGCGCCCGGCCAGCGTCGACGACCTGCCGCGCATGGATGAGCTGGACGCCTACTATGGCGCCTCCAAGATCACCGGCAAGGACGCTCAGGCGGAACGCGCTGTCGTACACACGTGGGTGAGACGCTCGGTGGCGTGGGCGAACGGGCAGAAGCCCGACGAGTCGGGCGTAGGCGATCCGGAGTCCCGCCGCACCATCGCATGGGCGGTACTGACCGACGCCGACCATGACGAGGACGGCGAAATCGACGCGCAGTCGACAGACAACGTCATCGGCATGATTTTCCTGATCGACATCGATGGCTGGTCGCGCTCCGCCCGCATCCAGGTGGTGCTGGGCCGTGACTACCGCGGGCGCGGCTACTCGCGCGACCTGATGCCGCGAGTCATGACGTACGGTTTCGCGCCCGAACCGGCCGGCCTGGGCATGCACCGCATCTGGGTGGCGGTGCCCGAGCAGAACTCGCGTTCGTGCTCCGTCTACCAGTCGCTCGGCTTCGAGCCGTCCGGCGCCTCGCGCGACGCTCTGTGGGATGCGGAGAACAACAAATACCAGGATCTGATTGTCATGGACACGCTGGTGGACGAGTATGATCCCATCCGCTCTCTCGACGCGTTCGGCATGCACGTGATTGAGGACAATCCCGGTGTGCAGGAGGCGATGAGCGCCCGTGAGCACTCGATCGCCATCAGGAAGAACATCGCCGCGCAGGCCGAGCCCGCGCCGGAGCCCGCCGCGGTCGAGGAGAGTGCGGATGCCGAACAGGCGCCCCGAATCGAGAAAGTCGCCGCAGCCCGAGTGCCGGAAGCGCACAATGACGATGAATTGGCCGCGCCGGGCGAGGGAAGCACCTGGCCGTATGGGCAGAGCGAACGCAAACCTTCGAAGGAAGCTTAGATCGGAAGAGCGTCGTGTAG
>ENA-OVHB01000269-OVHB01000269.1-human-gut-metagenome-genome-assembly--contig:-NODE-269-length-6921-cov-3.78707_pt1 | contig 6921 bp, 5 predicted proteins | sample MGYA00248677_ERZ507507 | MGnify/ENA primary metagenome ERZ507507 (study PRJEB26165, sample SAMN02676130) | human gut metagenome | isolation source: stool | host: Homo sapiens | place: USA | study: EMG...
TCCGATCTTGATCGGGATCGTATCCCCATTTGCGCTTCCCAACGCGAGCGATCCCCGATGCGCCTTTATCTGCCCCGTCTTGATGCGCCATTGGTGTATCGACCTCCTACGGATAGTACTTCTCTTGCACACTTTACGTGAGTGTTGAGACGCAGCTTCACATTTGGCCCAGCAAAACGGCATCCTCACACGTCTTTCGCACGATTACGGCATATATCATGCGCCGGCAAGCACAGCATCGCCACGGTTCGACCGACGGCGGAATTCCACCCAACGACACTCGGCCGGCGTCCCGATACAGACTATACGATACAGTGTGAGTCTGCGGGCAATTAGCTCAGTTGGTTAGAGCGCCACCTTTACACGGTGGATGTCAGGGGTTCGAGTCCCTTATTGCCCACACATTACGAAACGGCGGAACACCGCCAATATCAGGCACCGGTGTGAAACTGATTCCGGCATACGCGCCGCCTGAGGACGGCAAGCCGCGCAACGCAGTGGACGAGAAATGGATGAAGCTGACCAACAGCGCTCGCCACTATCTGTCACGCAGGGCAAACACCCGGGAAGACACCGTCGATGAATCTGAATCTCGTCATCGAGCGTGAATGCTCCAGAGACCATCAGACAGCCCTCAGACAGTTCCTGTGCTGCAAGCCAGGAGACCCCGAATGGGCGATGGATCCACAGAGATATATACGCGGTCTCTGCGTGCGCAAGACCCCGACCGGAGTTATGCGCACGCTTCTTGTCGTATCCGGGGACATTCCCCTGCATGATGAAGTGGTCGGCTTCTGCGAATACGGTGTCGGCGTGGAAACCACCAAGGAGCACGAAGGCATCTACCAGATTTCGTACATCGCCACCGCGCTGAAGGTACGGGGGCAACATCTCGGAGACACGCTGCTCACCTCGGTGATTATGAGACTTCGTGATGATGCGTGGCGTTCCAATCGCACGCCGCTCGTGCTGACTCAAGTGGATCCACGCAACAAGCCAAGCATGGATTTGTTCTCTCGCTTCGGATTCGTGGATGAGGGGCCAGACCCCAACGACCTGGAATACCATCTGCTGTCCCTGGAATTCACCGGCACCAATTACGTAATTGGCGATCAGCAGGACTTTCCTGCTGCTTTTCATCGCAATATACCTATCGCGTTCGTCCGTGACCTTTTCGGCTTGGCTGTCAATACTTGATTGAGTAAAGGCGAAGAAGAAAATCAATCACACTCCAGGCAAGCGGAACAATTCCCAGAATCAGAACCACGATCGCCGTAACGAGACTCCTCACATTGTTAATTCGCTTCCTGATCCTTATCCTCCAATTCCCTGTTTTCTTTGAGACAACACAATTCTTCGACAGTCACGCCGAACACTTCCGCAATTCGGTAGGCCAACATTAGCGATGGACTATATTGTTCCTTTTCGATGGAAATAATCGTTCTGTTTGAAACATGGACCAAGTCGGCCAATTGCTGTTGCGTCAGCTTTGATTGTTTTCGCAGTTCTCTCACTCTTGTCTTCAATCAATTCCTTCCATAACATGAAGCTTACTTCTCATGAAGTTAACTTCATATTACCGCCAAGACGCGAATACGTCAACAGAAAAAGTGAAGTAAACTTCACCAACCCAGAGGTATGCGGGAGATGAATTCGCGCGGCTCCCCGCTGACGGGGTCGGTGAAGCGCAATGACCGCGCGACCAGTTCCAGCGGCGTGGAGAAGTCGTCATAGGCGCGTTCGACGATACGCGGATAGAAATCATCGCCATGGATCGGCAACCCTATCGAGTTCATGTGCACGCGCAGCTGATGGGTCTTGCCGGTGAGCGGGTGCAGCTCGTAGGCGCGCAGACCGTTCCTCCCGTGGCATAAGCGCCCGCCCATCGAGGGATATCCTTCCGCCGCGAGATCGATCACCGTCTCGGCATTGACGGCCTGCGGCTCCTCGAACGCCTGCAGCACGCCACGCAGCTTGGTGATGTGCGAACGTCGGCGCAGCGGGAACACGGCAGGAGGGTCCAGCCGCTCGACGGTGCCGTATCGCGGCCGTGTCGTCGGCCGGCACGGAGCCAGGCATTCGTAGGTCTTGCTGATCTTCCGGCCCTGGAACATCATCTGGTATGCGCCCCGCAGCGCTGGATCCCTCACGAACACGACGATGCCGGCGGTGAGCCGGTCCAGCCGATGCGCGGGCGTGATGTCCGGCTCGTCGAACATCTCGCGAAGCCGAATCAGCGCGGTCTGCCGATACCACATGCCGCGCGGGGTCGTCGCGAGGAAATGCGGCTTGTCGATGACGATGATGCCGGCATCCTCATACACCACGTCGATATCGAACGGGATATGGGGCTCCTCACTCACCCACCGGTGCGGCCTGTCCACAGCGCTTTCCGTCCGTCGGCTCTCACCGGGAGCGCATGTTCTTGTAGCGCATGGCACGCAGCGCCTCGCGCTTGTCCTGCTCCTCACGCAGCGCCTGGCGCTTGTCGAACTCGCGCTTGCCTCGTGCGAGGGCGATCTCGGCCTTCGCCCGACCATCCTTGAAATACAGGCTGAGCGGCACGATGGTGTACCCCTTGGCCTCGATCTGACGGGACAGTTTGACGATCTGCTGCGCATGCAGCAACAGCTTGCGCTTGCGCTTGGGCGCATGGTTGTTCCACGTGCCGTTGAGATATTCGGGGATATTGGCACCTTCCAGCCACATTTCACCCCGACGGTCAATGGAGACGAACGCCTCGGCGAGCGACGCCCGCCCCTCGCGCAGCGACTTGACCTCGGTCCCGGTCAGCACCAGTCCCGCCTCGTACTTGTCCTCGATCAGGTAATCATGCCGGGCCTTGCGGTTCTGTGCGATGAGCACAGTGCCCTGTTCCTTTGCCATGGTCTTCCTCTTCAATCACTCACATCAACACAGACATCATGAGACCAGACCCGCTTGCACGGGCCGTGACCGGACGAATCGGAAAACACCACCCGGAACTCAGTAATGCACGTATTGGAAATTACCAGCATTGTAAATCGTGCGCCATTGCGCCACGCCCTGAAGGCTGGCGCCGCACTCGGAGATCAGCACGGATCCGTCGCTGTTCACACGCTCGACGACCGCCACATGGCCGTAACGGCTGTTGGCGCCGAGCTGGCCTGCACGGAACACCATCGCGGCGCCGACGTGCGGCGTGCGGTTGACCAGATAGCCGAGGCTGCGGCCGGTGTTCGCCCAATCCTGCCCATTGCCCATGTATGAGCCGGTGGGCAGATGGTAGTAGTACACGCGGCGACGGTACGCATACCACGTGCACTGGCTCCACGGGTAGGCGCTGCCGCCCACCGTGTTGCCGGTCCTGTGCCCGTAGCACACCGGCATGCCCTCATAGCAGTTGCCGGGCACCGTGTAGTTCATGCCGTTGGCCTGTCCCGATCCGCCGGGCTGGGATCCGCCCGAACCGGAACCATTGCCGGAACCGGAGCCGGGCTTGCCGGAACCGGAACCGGGCTTGCTGGAGCCGGCACCGGAACCGGAGCCGCTGCCCGACCCGCTGCCGGCGCCGGGCTTGATCTGCTGCTGTCCGCCGGTGCCGGCATTCGCCGAACCGGTGTTGTTCTGCACGCTCCACGAATCGATCTCGGCCTTCATCGACACCAGTTCGGCGGCCTCCTGCGCTTTCTTGGTGCTCAGGCTCTTCTTCTGCGCTTCCAGCTGGGCGCGTTCCTCGTCGCTCTTCTTGCGCAAGGCCTCCAGCTCGCTCTGCTTGGACGCCGCATCCTCAGCGGCCTGCTGCGCGCTGGCCGCCTGGCTGTCCGCCTGGCCCTTGAGCTGGGTGATCTCGTCCTCGATGGCCGTGAGACGTTCCTTGCGGTTCATCGACGTGCTGAGGCTGGTGGCCGCGGCGTCGGCGGCATTCGCCTCACTGCGTGTGACAGCGGCATCCGACTGCATCTTGTTGACGAAGTCCTCGGTCGTGGTGGCATTGGTCACCACGTCCATCAGGGTGGAGGCGTCCGAGCCGTGGAAGCTTTCGCGCGCGAGCTGAGCGACCGCATCCTTGGCGTCATCGTAATCCTCACCGGTCTGCTTGATCTTCTCCTCAAGCGAGGTCCGGTCGTTCTTCGCCGCCTCAAGCCGCGCCGTAGTCGCCTCTGCGAGGCTCTTCGCCTGTTCGGCCTTCTGCTGGGCCTCCTGTACGGCCTTCTGCGCGGCGGGAATCTGGTTCTCGGTCAGGTCATTCAACGAGATGATGAGATCGGCAAGTTTGGAATCGACGCCGGTCAGCTGCTTCTTGAGGCTGTTGTGGTTCGATACCTTCTGCTGGTATTCATACTCCGTAACCGCAGCGGCCTGCTCGGGCGGGGCGACCACGGCCACTGATCCCGCCCCCAGGGCCATTGCGGCGGCAAGCGCCAAAGCGGTGAACGTACCCCCACGTTTCGCCATCTTCACCATTGTTGTCGCCCTTCCATTAATGCCGTATTTGAATGTATTGTAACGAATTAAACTGGATAAATGCGCCGCGTGTCATCCGGCAGCGAAATGATTCATCTCATACTTCGCGCATCCCGGACGTCACGCGGCGGCAAGTCACACCTTGAGATAGCGTCGCAGCGATACCGCGGACGCAACCGCCGACAGCAGCATGGCCCCCACCACCAGCACGGGGGCGGTCAGCCACACCGTCGTCTGCGTGATGAACGGCATCCACTGCACGCTGGTCGCCAACCAATCGGTGACGAACACCTTGACGATGCCGCTCAGCGCGCCGACCGCCAGCAGCGATCCCAGCAGGGACGCCACCACGCCCTCCAGGATGAACGGCAATCGAATCGTCCAGTTCGAAGCACCCACCAGACGCATGATCTCTGTCTCGTTCTTCCGGGAGGCGGCGCTCATGCGAATCGTCGTCGCGGTCAGCATGATGGCGACGACCACCATGACACCGGCCAGCACGACGGTGACCACGGTGGCCCGGTTCAACACCGAGAACACCGGGTCGAAGATCTGCCGCTGGTCGACAACCGCCTCCACGCCCGTGCGCCCGGTCAGCACCTCCGACACCACCTGGTATTTGGTCGGGTCCTTGAGCTTGAGACGCAGCGAATCCTGCATATCGGAGGCGGTGAGGGTACGTCCCTCGTACACGCCGTTCGGGTACTGCTTGAGGAACGTGTTCTTGAAGAACTCCTCGCGGCTCATGTACGTGATCTTTGACACGTCACTGCCGAGCTCATTGTTGATCACGTCCTCAAGATCCACGATCTCCTGCTGGGTCGGCGCCTTGCCGGTCGAGCAGGACGCCGACTGGCTGGTGCCGTCCGGGCACAGCCACACCACGACCTCGACCTTGTCGTACCAGTCGCCCTTCGCCTTGGTGATCTGCGCCTGTATCAGCACGGACGCGCCGATGAACACGAAGGAGATGAACGTGACGAGCATGACCGAGATGATCATGGACACGTTGCGCCGCAGGCTGGTCCAGGTTTCAGACAGGATAAAACGCATTCTCATCGATTGTCCTCCTCGTTGCGAGCACCGTCGGCATCATCAGCGCTACCGGCCTTTCCGGCATGCCTGTCGCGATGCCCCGGTTGGGCCGGCGGCGCCGGCGGCAGCTTGTGCGCGCGCCTCGGCTTCGTCTCGCCCCCCTCATCGGACGGGGAGCCCGGCTCTGCCGCCGAACCGGCCTGTTCGCTTTGGGATGTGGATTCATCCTGAGGATGCTCCGTCTCCGGCTGACCATGCGGTGCGGCATCATCCGCCGAATGCGGCGGTTCCGGCGGCTCGTGCCGTTCCGGCTGGGCGGCGTCCTCCGGCTGCGCGGACCGGGCATCACCCCGAGCCGTCGCCCGGTCGCTCGACTGAGCCGCGGCATCGGAGTGTTCATCCCCGCCCTGCTCGGCGCGGGCCTTCTGCTCCTCCTGCGCGGCAATCTGCTCAAGCGACAGGCCCTTGCCCCAGGTCAGCGTGTCCTCCACCGACTGGAACGCCTCACCGTAGCGGCCGGTACGCCCCGAATGCACGGAGCTCGCCAACCGGGCGATGCCTTCGTTCCGGATATTGCCGCTGACCGCCTTGGCGACCACTTCGATACCCTCGACTGCACCCTCCTCGCCACGGGCCTCGATAGTGGTGACCTGTGCGTCGAACGAGCCGGAATCAGGGCGGAAACGCGAATCATCCGACTGCCCGCTGATCGCCTCATGCGCCTTGGACGCGACATCGCTGTCGGGGAAGAACTCGGCGGAATCATACGAGCCCTGGGCCTCGTCGCGCACGATCTTGCCGGTATGCAGCTCGATGACGCGCTTGCGCATCGAGTTGACGATCTCCTCGTTGTGCGTGGCCATCACGATCGTCGTGCCGGTGCGGTTGATGGCGTCCAGCACCTCCATGATGCCCAGCGACGTTGTCGGATCGAGGTTTCCGGTGGGCTCATCGGCCAGCAGGATTTGCGGATGGTTCACATACGCGCGGGCGATGGCCACACGCTGCTGCTCACCGCCGGACAGCTCATGCGGGTAGTTGTTCTCCTTACCGGTCAATCCCACGGTCTGCAGCACCTGCGGCACCAGCGACTTGATGGCGGACCGGCGCGTGCCGATCACCTCAAGCGCGAACGCCACATTCTGCCACACGGTCTTGTTCGCCAGCAGCTTGTAATCCTGGAACACGAATCCGATGGAACGACGATACTGCGGCACCTGACGGTTCGTCAGACGGCGAAGATCATTGCCGGCCACTCGAATCTCGCCGTCCGTGGCCTCCTCCTCGCGCAGCAGCAGGCTCAGCAGCGTCGTCTTGCCAGAACCGGAAGCACCGACCAGAAACACGAAATCGCCACGTTCGATGTCGAGGTTGACATCATCCAACGCCGGCCTCGTACCCTTGGGATACACCTTGCTCACATGATCCAATGCGATGAGT
>ENA-OVHB01000338-OVHB01000338.1-human-gut-metagenome-genome-assembly--contig:-NODE-338-length-5645-cov-5.05098_pt1 | contig 5645 bp, 5 predicted proteins | sample MGYA00248677_ERZ507507 | MGnify/ENA primary metagenome ERZ507507 (study PRJEB26165, sample SAMN02676130) | human gut metagenome | isolation source: stool | host: Homo sapiens | place: USA | study: EMG...
GGCGGGCAGAAAAAAACCGAAAGATACGAGTATTTATGGAAAAGAAGGGCTTTTGCAAGGTCAGCACGGAAATATTGGATTTGACATGTTCCGTATCCATGGCATGAGGCAAAGCAGCCAAGTTACCGACGGCCGTCGAGCTAAGTTGTTCCCGTTCAAAGACGGATTGCTTGCTCTGTTCATCCATATAGCCGCCTTGAACGGCTTGATCCGTGAGAAATTCCAAGCATTCTTCCCGTGTTTTAAAATCTTTATTAAGAAAGAAGGAGTCACCATGGAAAAAGCCTTTCATCAAATCATCACTGCCGACTTCATCTTGGCGATGGAAAACGACGCGTTGGATTTTTTCGATGTCTTCTTTTTGCAGCATGTGATTGACGCTTAAGATTTTCGGCGATTCCATCGGTAATGGTACCGTAGAGAAGATAAAGTCGGCATCATCGATGATATCCTGGGTCACCTTGTATGCAGGCAGGACATCGACGACTTGTATGCTGTTGCGGAAATGTTCCCGAACCTTGGCCTTTAAGAGCATCGAAACCCCCAGTCCTGCAGAGCAGACGATATACACTCGTTTTACTTCATCGAGATCCATCATGCTGTTCCGGCTCATGGCAGCCCCAAAATGGAGCGCAATATAACCGATTTCATTTTCATTAAACTGGACACCTTCGATATCGCTCACAATCTTTGCGGCATAGACGGAAATCTGGAAAGGCACGGGATAGTCATGCTTTACCGTTTCTAGAAGTTCATTCCGTATGGCCATGTGGAACTGGACGCGGGCAATAGCAATGCGCAGATGCAGCATGAGCCCTTCTTTCAAGTACGAATCGTCGCTAAAATCGAGACCGAACTTTTCATCTACCCTGTCCAGTATGGTTTCTACCAATTGCCGGATGTGATCATCATTCAATCCCGATTCACCATCGTGGAACTTTTTCCCCGTCAAGAGGCACTGAGTCAGATAAAACACCTCGCTAAAGGGCAAATCGATGGACAGCTTTTCGTTAATACTGTTGGCGATTTTCTTTGCCGTATCGTGTTCAAAGGAAACTTCCAGTTTTTGAGCCAGACTAGACGTAATAGCCAAGGTATGGCCCCGTTGTGACCGCAATACAGATAAGGCAACCTGTACGATAAGGTTATGCTGTGCCGTATCGGTAAAAGGCAGATTGCGAACTTCAGAAATATTGAGCAAAATATCTTGATACTGTACATCAGACGTCTGTGAAAAAATCCGTTCTTTAACGAGGGGATTCTCTACTTCTTGAAGATAATCGACGATAAAGCTGCGGATATTTCCCTCTTCACCGGCGATTCGCAAGCCTTCTGTTTTGTACTGTTCCAGTGTCAGGTTCCATTCCTCTAGTTTCAGCCGCGTTTCGGCAAGGTATTTTTTTATCGTTGAAATACCAACATGCATCTCTTCAGAAAGATGCATCTGCGTAACCGAATCATCATCGAGACACGCTACGATAAACCGACCGATAATATAATTCTGTTGTGATACAGACTGTAACATTCCTACCTGAGTTTTAGATTCATCGGAAAGTTGAAGAAGCACTTCTCTCGGTTCCTTCACTTCCAATCGATAGCCTTTATTGGGGGCAGCAATGATTTCGCTTTTAAAGGACTGCAACCGTTCCTGTAACTTTTTCATATCCGATCGGACAGTACGGGAAGAAACGCCGATCTGCGTGGCAATGTCTTCCCCAGTCATGCCTTCCGGACGGGTAATGAGAAGCTCTATAATTTTTTTCTTTCGTGACTTTTTGTCCATACAACTATTTCCCCCTTTTGTATGGAAGTTTCGTATCGGTATATACCGAAACAGCATATATACGGCAATATCGTATATACCGCAACGCTGTGTATACCGTAATATTATGATATATATGCATAATATTGTTCACTTTATTATAACAGTTTCCGTATTTACATCATAGACGGATTTATTTCCGCAATTTACGGAAACGGCGGTCATCGAAACGCATAGGATTTTCACTTTCAATAAATCATGAAAACCTTTGCCGCATCTGCTTTAGGATGCTGAAAAAAATACAAAGCCACTGTATCGTGACCGGTTAATCGTCAAGTATACACTTGAAAAAATATAATACGCATTATTTTTGATGCCGGTTTCCGATGATATCTTTTATACGGCCAACCAATCGCCGGCCTGCCCTTTCAGAGACGTGAATACTCCCGGAGCCGTATTCAACAGATTCTTCTATGGTGTCAATCAAGAAGGCTCGGTCTGTAACACGACGACCATTGTAACCTTCGCCCTTCAAGATTCTCCAAAGACCTCCCAGAGCCCTTGTCGCTACGGTCACACCGGCCATCATTCGTATCCCTCCGACGGTCTTCCGTGGGTATATAGAAAGCCTTTCCTTGTTTCACATAAAACAAGCTCTCCGTTAGGTCTGCATGAGATATTATCCCATTTCATGCAGACCTAACGGAGAGCCTGTCAACATCTATTTTTCTCCCGATTTAAGATCTATACGGTTATGCTTCCAATCGGTTTGCCAGTCCATCGGTCTCAAGAAAGGTAATCACGTTGTCTCCAGGCGCAGCGATTATTGGCGGCTTTTCCCGATTAGCCACTGGGAAGCTATGATTAGGGCGATGCCGAGGAGATTCGTCAGGTTCAAGATGTCGCCGGTGAGATTCATGCCTAGGATAACGGCAGCGGCCGTTTCTAAGGAGGCCAGGACGGGGACGCGGCTCAGGTCTTCGATTTGCTGGAGGCCCAGGTAATATAGGATATAGCCCAAGACGGTCGGGATGAGTGCGTAGAAAAAGCCCATTCCTAAAACGGACGGCGTCATGACCATGGGCCCTCCTTGCCACAGAATCCAACCGAGAAGGCAGAGGGCAGCCCAAAAGAAGCTCCACAGGCTCATGACGAAGGCGTCGGTACCGTAACCAGCTACCTTGCCGATGATAGCTGTCAGGCCATAACAGAGACCGGCCATGATGCCCCAGCCAAGGCCCCACAGGGAAAGGGCCGTTAAGTCGAAGGTGCCGCCGGTAACGGCCAGGACGCAGCCGACGATGTTGATTACCAGCGCCAGCCCCTTCAAAGGTGTAATCTTTTCCTGAAAGAAGAGGGCTGAAAAGACGGCCGTAAAAACGGTGGCCACATTGAGCAGGACGGCGCTGAGGGACACGCCGATGGAGGTGACGGCCAGGCTGTAAAAGATATTATAGATGCCGTGACAGATGAGGCCTAACAGGGCGCAGTAAGCCATGATTTCAGGCTTCACCTTCATCGAGGCCGGACCGTTTCGCCAGCAGACGAAGGCTACTAAGATGAGCCATGAAAAAAACACCCGTAAGAAGCTGATCCATTCGACGGATGCCCCGGCTCTTTCCATATACCAAATGAAGATGCCGATGGTCCCCCACAGGATACCGGCCAGCATGACTTGTCCGTTTCCGTTGACCTTCATGACGATACCTCCTTTTCTGTACATTATTATAGTCATCGATTATACTTAAGTAAATCTATAATTCTTTTATATTTCATACAGTATTACTTAATGAATAAGGTACAGGGGGTAGGTACTATGGATACGGCACGTTATAAAGCCTTTTTAGCAGCCGTCGAAACGGGAAGTTTTGCCGCTGCGGCCAAACAACTAGACTACACCGTATCCGGTGTCAGTCAACTCGTAGCGGCTCTTGAAAAGGAAGTCGGTTTTCCCTTATTGCTCCGCAGCCGCCATGGCGTCACCTTGTCGCCAAACGGCGAGCGCCTGCTAGTTCCCATCCGCCAGCTGCTCCGTGAAGAAGAGCGCGTGGAGGAACTGGCTTCAGACATACGCGGCCTATTGACGGGCAGCCTCAACATCGCCGCCTATTCGAGCGTGGCGACGCACTGGCTTCCCAAGGTCATCGGCCGCTTTCAAAGGGATTATCCCCAAATCAAGATTCATTTGAGGGAAGGCATCCGTCAGGAGGTCATGGCCTGGCTCGACGACGGCACGGCCGACATCGGTTTTCTCAGTTATCAGGAACCCATGCCTTACGACTGGATTCCCCTTTCTGACGATGAAATGGTGGCCGCCGTCCCACCCGACCATGAATTGGCCCCCAATGGCCCCTATCCCCTTTCTCGCTGCCAAGAAGAAACGGTCATCATGCCGGCCCTCGGGAAGGACGACGACGTTTTGCATCTCCTAAAAAAAAATAATCTCCAGCCTCGTATCGGTTATACGACGCTGGAGAATGCAGCTGCTATTTCGATGGTCGAAGAAGGACTCGGCATCTGTATCATGAACCGCCTCATTACCCGGAAACGGGTGACGTCAGCCGTCATCCTGCCCCTCGATCCGCCGTCATCAATTACCCTCGGCATCGCCTTTCTTCCCGGCAATGCCGCCTCTCCGGCGGTTCGAAAGTTCGCCCATTACGCGACAAAAATTACAAAACGTCTACCAGGAGCTGAATGATGAGATTGGCTTCGTGGGCCGCACAGATGGCGACACGAGGTGCCATGAGTCCCCGGCCGGGTTTGGCATTTCGCGTCTGATCGCCGCATACGTAGAAACGGTCCATGATTTTCTTGGTCTGGATTTCATTGCTGTCGCCGTAGCCGGCCATGCCCGAGGCGGAGACGATATATTTATCGGGACACTGTTCCAACACGGTGTGAACCAACATCGTCTTAGCATCGGGGTTGTCAAAGGCTTCGCAGACGATCTGGTCATCTTGTAAGAGGTCGGCCGTATTGTCTTCGGTCATGCGCACGAAGTCCGTGCGGACGTCGATAAACGGATTGATATCGGCAATCTGCCGAGCTAATGCATCGGTCTTACGCTGCCCCAAGTCGCGGACCATGTAGGACTGGCGGTTCAGGTTGCTGGCATCGACCGTATCGAAGTCGATGAGGTGCAGGTGCCCGACGCCGGTCCGTGCCAAATAGACGGCCGCATTAGAACCGAGTCCGCCGAGACCGCAGATGGCAACCCGGCCGGCACTGACCTTTTCATGGACTTTCGGCGTGTGGCGGGAACACATCATAGCCTCCAAGGCTTCTTTCGGCGGCAGCCGGTCTTTAGGGATAAAATAGATTTCATCGCCGTCTTGTAAGGGTAAATTTTCTGTCGTCGCAAAACCGTTGACGATGGTGATTTCCTGGCCCTTACCGTGGGCATGTTTCAATTCTTCTAACGAAGACCAAGGGCCGTCGACGCGGGCCCCATTCAATAATAATTGCATCGTATCCACCTCTCGTGAGCAAAATAAAAACGCACGACGATTGACACCTTGCGTGGTGCCCCCGTCGTGCGTTTGCGTTCTATGACTGTAGTGTACTCGTTTTTATCGTACGTGTCAATCTTTCTTTTCAGCCTTATCGGCCTGTGCGCCCTCTTTCAGCCGTTTCAGTTCGCGCTGTTCTTCCGGCGGAAGGGACACGCCGCAGCATCCGCCTGTCGAATTGCTGGTATAGCCTTTCATAACTTCGCTGACGACATTTTTTAATTTTTTAACGGAATCGACTACCATAATAAGCCCCCCTCAACGTCTGTTTGACGTTACAAATGCAAGGAAATAAGAACGTCTATTTATACTTATTATATCAAGAAAGGCTTACGGTGTAAATCATATTAGCCAATACTCATTACTCTTTA
>ENA-OVHB01000402-OVHB01000402.1-human-gut-metagenome-genome-assembly--contig:-NODE-402-length-4968-cov-5.03827_pt1 | contig 4968 bp, 5 predicted proteins | sample MGYA00248677_ERZ507507 | MGnify/ENA primary metagenome ERZ507507 (study PRJEB26165, sample SAMN02676130) | human gut metagenome | isolation source: stool | host: Homo sapiens | place: USA | study: EMG...
CTTTCCCTACACGACGCTCTTCCGATCTTGAGGTAATCGGTGTACTTGATTTCAAAGAGCTTGCCCTTGACGCCACTGATAAAGCCATCCAGCTGGTCTTCATCGAGATCGTTCACGGCCTCCTTAAAATCCATGGCCGCCGCCTTTTGCGGATACGCCATTTCATAGGCCTGCTGTACATCAGAAGGCACATGCCAGCCCATGAGGCGGCTCAAGATACTGCCCGTGGCCAGCCCCAGAGAATCGAGGAATAGGATTTTTCTCGTTTCCACCGATAACTCAGCCGCTGCCAACGCCTCTCGAACCTTCGCATAAGCCACAGCCTGCTGCTCAATGCCGGTCAGCAAAGCTTCAAAATCTTTCTGACGATAAAAGACGCCGCGGGTATTTTTGAATAAATCCACTCCGCTCTGCGCCGCTCCCACCGATACGCCGGCCACGGTCTTCGCAGCCTTCTCGGCCATTTCCATCTTCTTACCCTTACTCCAGCCCTTCACCATATGTCGCTCCATTCCCGGTTAAACAGGCCTGAAAAAGGCTCGTTCAACCGACAGTTTTTTTACGAACACACGCCCTGTTCCGGTATACAAGACAGACAATCCACCAGCGATGCCACACCATCTTTCCTATTCAGCCTTATCGGCCGCCATGACCAACTTTTTAACGACATCAAAAATATCGGCGATCCATTGTTTCATTTCTTCAGTCGTGCCGTCCCGATCATCGATCATGTTTTGGAAATCATGAAAAATGAGGTCATAGCCGATTTTCCGGCACTCCAGCAGATACTGGCTGTATGAAAGCTTCTCGCCATTTGACAGCGAGTCTTCCTCCCGTTTTCCCATCAAAAGGTCCCGATACAGCTGCTCATTATTTCCATTCAGGGACTGACTCTTTTCATCCATTTGCGCCTTAGACTCACTCCAGCCCCAATCGGCTGCCAAATAGGAACACCGGGCCAGTAAACGGTCTTTAGCCTCTGTGTCGCCCTTCAGCATGGCCTGATAATCCTGCAGAATCTCCGGAATACTTAGGGCCGCAAACCTACTGCAAACGGCATAGCACTTGATAGCCATCGAAACATCTCCTTTCAAGTAAAAGGTGATTCCCATGGCATTGTAGCCCTTCATCGAACCATAGACATCCTCGTCGTGCATAGACAAGGCATATAATTTTAAAGCCTCGTCAAAATCTCCGGCACAAAGCTTTTCCGTAGCCTCCTCATATAACTTTAAATTTCTATCTGAACTTTCCATTACGCTCATCCTTTCATCACTTTATATATCTATAATAATGCCAGACATCCGTCGAACACGAAGACTGGGAAATAGCCCTTAGCCCCCTGTTTCACGCCGCTTCCGATGTCAAAACGTATTTATGAACACGAATCCATTTTTTATCTTACATTACAACCGATACTTATATATTTCGCTGTAAAACAGAATTATCCTGCCAACTGAGAGGTCCTTCTCAGAAAGTTTTAATAAATGCCCTATTGCGGAAGGCTTCGACATATTTATCACGGCTTTCGGCCTCTTTGGAAAAATTCACAAAAAAAAGCTTGCAATTATTTTACATTTGGTGTATTATAACAAATGTGCTCACGAGGTCAGCACACCAACAACAAACATGGACCATTAGCTCAGCTGGCAGAGCACCTGACTCTTAATCAGGGTGTCCAGGGTTCGATCCCCTGATGGTCCACCATATGAGAAAGCTGATAGCCATCGCATTTGTGCGGTGGCTATTTTTATGTGACCCCCAAAAGTCAGATGCCTTTGACCCCTTTTTGACCCCCTGAATAAAAATTATTCCCCACCATTTACGACGGTGCTGTAAGGAATATGAGCTGGATAAGGATTCAGTTGTAAAATACCATTTTATAACTGAATAGGATAATAATAATCACAAAAACGCATTCTGCAATCTTGAAGCTATTTTAACTGTCAGCATTTGCAAAAAAAGAATACCTGTTCTATATTTTTCCCAACGATTGACAACTAACTCGTCCTATTTTATACTACAATCAACTTGAAAATCATATTATATATGGTTTTGGATGGGACGTGTTACGACATGTCCCTTATTTTTTATCTTTTTTCATATTCAAAAAAAGTGGTTGTTGCAAAAATCGCAACAGCCACTCATCATGACGCTATGCCTCAGAAAACGCAGAAGAAAAGCGTTTTATACTACAACTTAGCGGATATTATTTCCGCTGGATATCCGATAAAACGATTTTAAACGCAAAAACATCCCTCACTACTCAAACGGTAGTGAGGGATGTTTGCTTTTCACATTACAAGTGATACGGTTCATGTCGGGATATTTTAATAGCCCGGTAGATTTGTTCAATCAGGATCAGGCGTATCATCTGATGGGTCAAGGTGATGCGGCCAAAGGAGATGCATTTGTCGGCTTTTCTGCGGACGATGTCGCTGAGGCCGAAGGGACCGCCGATGATGAAGGAGATTTCACTGCAGCCGTAAAGGGCCAGTTCTGAAAAGGATTCTGCCAGTTCTTCCGACGATACGAGCTTGCCGCCTACGTCGAGGGCCATGAGGTGCGATCCTTCCCGGACGTGGCGCAGCATCTTTTCCCCTTCTTTATCGAGGACCTGTGCCTTTTGGGCCGGCGATGGGTTGTCAGGCATCTTTTCTTCGGGCAGGACAGTCACGGTGACGTCGCCGTAAGGACGGAGGCGCTTCAAGAATTCATCGATTCCGGCCGTAAGGTACTTCTCCTTGATTTTTCCGATGGTGATGAGATGGTATTTCATCAGTTGCCGCTCACATCGTCGTCAGCCGAATCGGTCTGCGGGCTTTCCTGGAGAACGATGGTGGCTTCACGGTTCATGCCGTTCCGCGTGTAGTCAACAGTGACGGAATCACCGACTTTATGCTTATCCATGACGCTCTGGAGGGATGCAAAGTCCTTCACGTCCGTGCCGTCCAACTTAACGATGACGTCACCGTGCTGGAGTCCGGCCTGATCGAGAGGACCACCGGGAACGACGCGGTAGACGTAGATGCCCTGAGCATTAAGCTGCATGCCGAAGCGAGCTGCCATCTGCTGGTCAAGGCCGTAGAGACCGAGGTACGGGCGGACAACTTTACCGTTGGTGATGAGGTCCTGTAAGATCGGACGAGCTGCATTGATCGGAATGGCAAAGCCTAAGCCTTCGACGCCTTCCTGAGAAATCTTGGCACTGTTGATACCGATGACCTTGCCGTCAGCATCGACTAAGGCGCCGCCGGAGTTGCCGGGGTTAATGGCTGCGTCAGTCTGGATGAGCTTCATGCTCTGGCCTTCCGCACCGATGGTCCGGTTGAGGGAGCTGATGACGCCGACCGTAACCGTTCCCTGGAATTCAAGACCCAAGGGGTTGCCGATGGCAATGGCCGGTTCGCCGACCTGAAGGGAGTCACTGTCGCCAAATTCAGCGACCGGCAGATTATCCATGTTGATTTTTACGACGGCTAAGTCCGTTCTGGCATCGCGGCCGACGACGGTACCTTCCGTGCTCTGTCCGTCAGCCAGGGAGACGATGACCGTCTTAGCCGTGCCGACGACGTGATTATTGGTAACGATGTAACCGGCCTTATCGAAGATGACACCGGAGCCGACGCCTTCGCCGACGAGGACTTTACGGTTGAACATGTCGCGGTTATAGACCTTGGTCGTAATGCCGACAACAGCCGGGCTTACTTTCTTAGCCGCCTGAACGACAGCCGTATTGCGGGCATTCGAAATGGATTCCGACTTTTCCGGTTCCTGAAGCTGGTTCGTCGTCCCCTGGTAGGTCCCGCTCGGTGAAAAAAAGGTATCGCGAAGCTTAAAGCCCCCAAAGACGCCGCCGGCGATGAGGATTACGGCAACGATGGCCGTAAGGATACGTTTGTGCTGCATACTTAGTCACTACTCCTTTCCTGAAAGCGGACGCTGCCGTCTTGGCAGGCCAGCCGCAATAAAATATCTTGACCCATGACGCGGCCGGACTGAGCGAGCACCGTGCGCATCGTATGGAGAGCCAGAGACGGGGTGTTGTTCTTCTCACTGCGGTGAGCCAGAAGGACCCGCATGAGGCCTTTCGTCGGAAGGGATGCCAAAAAGGCTGCCGCCGTCTTGTTGGACAGGTGGCCCCAGCGTCCGAGTATCCGCTGCTGAAGGGCATAGGGATAAGGACCGTTTCGGACCATCTCTTCATCGTGATTGGATTCTAACACCAGGATGTCGGCATAAGCCGCAGCCGCTGCCACATCGGGGCTGACATACCCCAAATCCGTCGCCAAGGTGATTTTGGCATCGCCGTGGCGAAGGCTGTAGCCGACGGGACGGGCCGCATCATGGGAGATGGCAAAAGGCGTCACCTCTATATCTTTCAAGGCCACGCGCCGCGTCAGGCGGACAAAGCGATGGTCAAAGCCATCGGTCTTCCGTCCCATAGCCTGCCACGTTTCGGCCGTCGTGTAGACTGGCATATCAGTCCGCTTTAACAGCGTCGCCAATCCTCCCACGTGGTCTGAGTGTTCATGCGTAATAAAAACAGCATCGAGGTCACCGAGAGCGCAGCCGTAACGCTTGAGACCTTTCTCAATACGGCGGCAGCTGATACCGGCATCGATGAGGATATTCGTCTTTCCGCAGCGAATATAAGCCGCATTGCCCTTGCTGCCGCTGGCCAGCATACTGACCAGGCAGTCGCCGGACCTCGCTTCGCCGCCGAGGTTGGGGATGGCATCCATCGACGGTTCCGGCACCGTTACTTTTGTTTCACAGCCGGCTTCCCGCCTTGCCTCCTGAATGGACAAGGCCATTTCCTGGAGCTGCCGTTCACATTCAGTCATTAAGTCCCTCCTTCCCATGATTCAAAAAAAACCATCGTTCCGGAATAATTCCAAACGATGGTCTGTGTGGTGGGCCTAGGTGGACTCGAACCACCGACCTCACGCTTATCAGGCGTGCGCT
>ENA-OVHB01000405-OVHB01000405.1-human-gut-metagenome-genome-assembly--contig:-NODE-405-length-4917-cov-4.34595_pt1 | contig 4917 bp, 4 predicted proteins | sample MGYA00248677_ERZ507507 | MGnify/ENA primary metagenome ERZ507507 (study PRJEB26165, sample SAMN02676130) | human gut metagenome | isolation source: stool | host: Homo sapiens | place: USA | study: EMG...
TTCAGACGTGTGCTCTTCCGATCTTGAACTCAATCTAAAGTATCGATTTGGCAAGTTTTTCGTCAGAGATACAGGCGATGTTGTCATGCAGTGGTCATTGTTTATTAAGGATCACTTTGATCCCGCATTTCTTCTGGATATGACTTTTATACTCGTAGGCAATGTAGGCGAAGAGTATCCTAAGTTTATGAAACTTCAATGGACATAAAGATAACATGCCCTTCTGAATAGGAAGTTCATATTCAATCTATTGTTCCATCGAGACAGATTGTTTTAGATGACTGTCTCATTAAATTGGTTTTACCATTCTTGCCCGTCTCCTGAGCGGGACGGAAGAACGATATGCCCAGGCCAAAGAGGCCCTGCAGTATATCTTCGATCATATTTGTAAGTAAAAATGGGATTTATCATACCTGTTGAATTGACAAAGAGGGCACGACGGAGCTTTGGGCTTAGGTCGTGCCCTCTCTGTTTTTAACGGCTTTTCTTGAAGATTCGGTAAGGCCCTGCTCCTACGGGCAGGCGTTCTTTGTCATATAAAGTATATATATGATATAATAAAATAAATCTAACATATATACAAAAGATGGCCGATGTGAGTCTGTCGGTTGGAGGGAGCAAGGATTATGAAGAAGAAGTGCAGTTGTTGCGGGAAGAAAAAGAAGGTTGTCCGTTTTGATGGGAAGGTGTGGTGCAAGTCCTGCATTTGGCACGAACTGAAAGAACGCAGTGCTGCGGACGTGAAAACGGACACCGTCGAAGAAGTGAAAGAGCCCGACACCATGGAAAACAGGACTGCCGCCGAGGAACTGCAGGACATGAAGGAAGCTGTAAAGGGATTGGCTACCAAGCAGAATCTGATTAAAGCGGGCACTTGTGCCGTCGGTGTTTTTGTCGTCGGCATGATTGCCGTCCATTTTGGCGCTGACCAGATGGTCTATCGTTGGCTGAATCCTTGGGCACCGTTCTAAATTGAACGCCGGTCATCGTGAGATGGTCGGCATTTTTTTTGCCAGAAAATAGGGAGGAGCGTATTTCTTTATAGGAATAAAAAAAGTCCCACCATGGTCCGCAGTGCGTTTCCGCCTTATGCGTGGTGGGCTCTATCGACTATAGTGTATCAAACTTTAAGAAAAAAACAAGGGGCATAGACGTATAGGAACCGCGTCAGCTTGATTCGGACAAGTCGGGATTCTTTTGATGTAATTTAAATAGTGAGTAGCCATAAAAAATGACCTCCCGGAGTTCGTCTTTCAAAACGGACGTTAGGAGATCATTCTTTTTATGTTAAGGCTGCACGTTAAGCCTGTTTTTTGATGCGGCAGGCGACGCAGTAGATGACGGCGCACAAGCCGAGATAGGCCAGGATGCCGAGGTAAGTAGCGCCCGGAGTGGTGACCCAGTCTTTTAAGAACCAGTCGACGCCGCCGATATGGAGGACGGCGCTGATAAGGCTGCCGATGGCACCGCCGGCAACGAAGCCCGAGGCGATGGTGCTGCCTTCACTGAGACGGAGTTCATTTAAGGCTTCGTCTTTACTGCTGTGGGAGACGAAGTACGATACCAAGCCGCCGATGAGGACCGGCGTGTTGATTTCCATGGGAAGGTACGCGCCGAGGGCGAAGGCCAACGGCGGAACTTTCATCATCCACAAGATGAAGGCGAAGAAGGCGCCGGCCATGTAGAGCGGCCAGGGAGCGGCACCGCCGTCCATCATCGGTTTGACGATGGCCGCCATGGCATTGGCCTGAGGAGCGGCTAAGGCGCCGGGGCCGGTGTAGCCGTAGGCGTGGTTCAAGAGGAAGATGACACCGACAGAGACGAAGCTGGTGACGATGATGGAGACGATTTGCCACTGCTGCATCTTCTTCGGCGTAGCGCCCGTGAGGTAGGCGACTTTCAGTTCCGACATGAAGTTGCCGGCAACGGCCAAGGTGGCGCAGAGGAAGGCGGCCATCATGAGGATGGCGATGATGCCGGAACTGCCGCTCATGCCGGCGTTGCCCATGAGGACGGCCGATACGATGATCATAAAGATGGTCATGCCCGAGACCGGTTCATTCCCCGTAAAGGCGATGGAACTGATGCCGACGACGGAGAGCATGAAGGAAAAGATGATGATGATGACACCGGCCAGAAGGGTCTGGGTGATGTTCTGGGAGCAGGTGACATGGAAGAAGAGGATGAATAAGGCGTCCATGGCCAGGGTCCCGGTGACGATCTGGCTCATGGGCATATCCTGCTGGGTACGGAGAAGATCCGTTGCCGAAGAGCCCTTCGATGAGAACATATCCACGGCAGCTCTTTTCATGACCCGGCCGACGACGCCCGACATGGAGATGAGGCCGATGATGCCGGCCATGGCCAGCATGCCGATGCCGATGTGGCGGACGTACTGGGAGAAGACGTCGTCAATGGAGGCATTGGCCAAGAGAACGGACTGGCCGCCAATGGTCATGACGTGGTCACCGCCGAGATAGTAGACGACAGGGATACAGACGAACCACGAGAAGAAGGAACCGGCGGCAATGATGGCGGCGTAGCGAAGGCCCGTGAAGTAGCCGATGCCGAGGAGGGCTGCGTCGTTATCGAGGCTGAAAGCCAATTTGTATTTATCGGCTGCCGCCTGGCCCCAGGAAAAGGTCAGGGTCGACAAGACTTCCTGCCACCAACCGAGGCTGTTGAGGACGAAGTCGTAGGCCATGGCCAAGAGTCCGCTGAAGACCATGACTTTAGCCTTGGATCCTTCGTTGCAGCTCAAGACTTCAGCAGCGGCCCGACCCGACGGGAAGGGGTAGGCTGCGTCCATTTCTTCGCAGAAATAGCGGCGGAAGGTCGTGGCCAAGAGGACTCCGAGAACGCCGCCGAGGACGATGGGAATGACCATTTCGGCAAAGGATAATTGACTGTCAAGCTGCAGGATGAAAAGGGCCGGCAGGATAAACATGACGCCGCCGATGATGTTGGTACCGGCACTGGCAATGGCCTGGATGTGGACCGTTTCCGGGAAGGCGTTTTTGCGCTTGAAGAGAACGGCCATGCCCATAGCCAGGACCGAGACCGGGGCGAAGGCGTCGACGGTCTGGCCGATTTTCAGACACAGATAGCCGACGGCTAAGGCGAAGAGGGCGGCGAAAAAGAGCCCCCAGCCGACGACGTAGGCGTTGATTTCAACATAGTTTCTGTCCGGCGCCATGGGCGGGGCATAGTGTCGTCCGTCGGAATTTGGTGAAGACATAAGAAAGACCTCCTAAAAGTATAAAGTTTCATTGGCAAATCAAACGATTAACCCATTATAGACTCTTTAATTTTAGAAGAACGACGCTGGTCTGTCAACGATGGCTTTACGAGAATTTTACGGATAAAATTATATAATTAAAAACAATTCTTAATTGATAAATTTTTAATTATAGAGTATAATAGTGGACATAAGAGAGTCGCAATATGCGAATGCACTATTCTTACAGTCCTTATAAAGGAGGTTCTTCTATGAATATTGTAGTTTTAGTAAAGCAAGTTCCGGCAGTTTCTGAAATCGAAATTGCGCAAGATAATAACCTGGTCCGTGTCGGTGCTCCGTCGATGTTAAATCCCGTTGACAAGCATGCCATCGAAGCAGCGATTGCAGTCAAAGACGCAGTGGGCGGCACGGTTACCCTTATCACCATGGGCACGGCTCAGGCCGCGGAAGTCATGCGTGACGGCATCGCAGTCGGTGCTGATAAAGGCGTTCTCGTATCCGATGAACGCATGGCCGGGTCCGATACCTTAGCTACGGGCCTGATTTTAGCAAAGGCTATTGAAAAGATCGGCGACGTCGACCTGGTATTCACGGGCAAACGTTCGACCGATGGCGATACGGGCCAGATTCCTCCGGCCGTTGCTCAGTATTTGAACATCTCTCTCGTTTCCTATGCTGATTCCATCAATGTCGAAGGCTCGACGATTACGGCAACCCGCGCCAATCACGGCGGCGTTGAAACGGTTCAGGCCCAGTTACCGGCCGTCGTTTCGGTTACGGATAAGAGCAATACGCCGCGTTCTCCGAAAATCCGCGGTAAGATGGCTGCCAAAAAGGCTGTCTTCGATGTATGGCGTATCGAAGACTTGGGCCTCGATGCAGCAAGTGTTGGCAAATCCGGTTCGGCAACGAAAGTTACGGAAATGTTCGCGCCGGAACCGAATCCCGTCGGTATCATGGTCGAAGGGAATACCCCGGCGGACCTTGCGGCTAATCTCGTTAAAGATCTGACTGCCAAGAACTTACTGTAAGGAGGGCTCTGAACATGGAATTAAAAAACAACATCAGCGTATATATTGAAGTTGCCGGCAGTGCCTTGAGCACGCTGAGCATTGAATTGTTGGGCAAGGCTCGTCAGCTGGCTGACAAAAAGGGCGAACAAGTCGTCGCGTATATCGTCGGTGCCGATACGAGCAAAGCGGCTGAAGAAGCGATTTCCTATGGTGCAGACGCTGTCGTCGCCGTAGAAGATCCGGTACTCGAAGGTTATGACTCGGCCTTGTATACGAAGGCCATTGCAGCTTTGGTCGAAAAATACGCACCGAGCGTCATCCTCATCGGCGGTTCTCCCAACGGCCGTGACCTCGGCGGCCGCCTGTCGGCTAAATTGAAGGTCGGCCTCGTTGCCGATTGCATCGACGTCCTCCACGAAGGTGATGACGATACGCTTACTTGGATTCGTCCGGCCTTCACGGGTAAACTCCTGGTTAAGATTCAGACGACGACTCGCCCGCAGCTCGGAACGGTCAGCGATAAAATCTTCCACGGTGTCCCGGCTGATCCGTCCCGCAAGGGTGACGTCATCAAAGAAAAAGTCGATTTCAGCGGAGATGTTCCGACCATTAAAGTAACTAACTTTGAAGCCGTCGAAAACGCAGCTGAAAGCCTGTCTATTG
>ENA-OVHB01000443-OVHB01000443.1-human-gut-metagenome-genome-assembly--contig:-NODE-443-length-4418-cov-5.27206_pt1 | contig 4418 bp, 3 predicted proteins | sample MGYA00248677_ERZ507507 | MGnify/ENA primary metagenome ERZ507507 (study PRJEB26165, sample SAMN02676130) | human gut metagenome | isolation source: stool | host: Homo sapiens | place: USA | study: EMG...
GTGTGCTCTTCCGATCTAGAAGATCTTATCGACCAAGGGCTGCAGCTCATGATCGACCGACGGCGGTTCCGTCATCTTAACGTTAACATCATTGATTTGGCGAATAAAAAGTGCCGTCTGCCGCAAAGGACTGAGAAGACTGGCTGTCAGAATACGCGACGCTCTGACACAGGCCAGGGCCGACAGACCTAAGAGAAGCAGAGTCCAAGGAAGGAGGTTCAAGAAGTGGGCATAAAAAGTATCCCGCTCGAGACTGACCCGTAAAATCGTTCCGTCAGGCAATCGCTTGGCATAGTAGTACAAGGCCTTGGAAACGGTCTGCGAATCGCGGACGGCCATGCCTTCCCCATTGGCAATAGCGGCTCTTACCTCAGGACGTTCTAAATGATTTTCCATGACGCCCTTATCATAATCTGATTCAAAGAGGACGACACCATACGTACTGATCCAGGTAATGCGCAGGCCGTCATTATTATGAAAGCCCATTTTTTGCAGGTACAGCGTCGTATCATTGCCTTCTTCAATCGTCGTTTCCACGACATTCATCGTCATTTCCAATTCCTGCTGGATTTGGCGTTGCGTAGAGTTCCAAAAAAACCAAGTCGATATGAGCAGCGTGACGGCCATGCAGGCCAGCCCCATGACCAGCAGGCTGGCGTAGACCTTACGCTTCATAGGCCGCCTCCGATGACATAGCCTACGCCGCGAACGGTATGGATGATCTTGCCGCCGTCCCCGAGTTTCTGCCGCAGGCTCTTGATATGCATGTCGATGGTCCGGCTTTCCCCTTCATAGGTAAAGCCCCAAACGGCTTCCATGATCTGTTCTCGTTTCAAAACGATGTCCGTATTGACCAAAAGGTACCTGAGAAGTTCAAACTCCTTAACGGTCAGATGACAGGGCTTCCCGTCGACGGAAACGGTATGTTTTTCCTGATCGAGGGTCACCAAGCCATAGGTATAGACGTTGGTTTCCGTACTCTGTCGTGTCGACCGGCGCAGGACGGCGCGGATACGGGAAATGAGCTCGACGATTCCAAAGGGTTTGCAGACGTAGTCATCGGCACCGCCGTCAAGGCCTTTGACGATATCATATTCGCTGGTCTTGGCCGTCAGCATAATGACCGGCAGAGACTTATACTGCGGCGATTTATGCAGTTTGTCGAGGATGTCATTGCCGCTTTCACCGGGCATCATGATATCGAGCAGCAACAGGGCCGGCATCCGATTTTCAAGAGCCGGCCAAAATTCCCGGCTGTCGGCAAAGGTTTCTACCTCAAAATCCTGGCTGCGCAGGGCATAACCGACGAGTTCACGGATATTTTCATCATCTTCCACACAGTAAATCAAAGGCATAGGAACACATTCCTTTCATAAAAACAATAAGGCTATTTTATACTTATTATAACCTAATCGCGAGAAAATCGGCTGTAAAATTACCGTAAAACTACAAATAAAGGGACTGCCTTCATCGGACAGTCCCCCTCTATAGCTTTTTACTTCCATATCTTACAAGTCAAAGTCCTTAGCCTGTACCTTAACTTGCCACTCTTTTTCAACCTGCTTGTAGGTAATGATGGCGATAAAAGAGTGGAGGTCGCGGACCCACGTATAATTCCGGGTTGCAATATCATTGTTATCGAGATTCTGAGCCAAGGAGAAGATGACCGTATCCCGCGGGGTCAGGACATATCCGACGGAAAAACCTTTCTGTCGCGGCTTATCCAGGGTATCGAAGCGATACGGCGTGTAGCCGCTGACATTATGCTTCTTGTACCAGAAACTGGTCCACAGACGATCGTTGATGCCTTGGTTCAGGATGACCCCTGAATAAGGATCGCGGCGCTGGGCATCTTTAGTCGAGTACAAGTCCTTACGGTAGCCGGCAAAGAACCTGAGGTTTGCCTTGGTCCACAAGTGAATGGGAACATGAGTGATTTCCGTCCGGAACCCCTTGTGAGTGCCGGTCTTGACGCCGTCTTCGGCCCAGCGGCCCCAACTGGCTCTGGAGTCGATGTATATCCCCGTCGAGCCGAGGTTGATGCGAGGCGCAAAGTACTCGAGTTCCGGCCACTTCGTAGCCCAGATATTATCGTCGTTATCGGTACTTTCTTCTTTGCTGTAGCCAAAGCGGAAAGTACCGTACTTTGTGTTCTTTTGAATACGCGCTGCCGGTTTGAATCCAATCTTGCTGCCTAAGGCATAGCTGGCATAGAAGCTCAGATCCCCGGACTCATTGAGGGGTATATTGGCATAGCCTCGGACGCCAAATCCGTCATCGCTGTTATAGGTCGGACGGGGCAGCAAGGTAAAGAGATAAGGCCGCGTATTCTGTCGATTATCGAGACGGCCTTCGTAGTGTCCATACGTAAACAAGCGGACGTGTTTAAACCATAGTGCCGTATTTTCAGACGTAAACTTTTCGCCGGGATAAATGCGGATATCGTCACCGGTAATGTAATAGTCCGGCGTCTTGGCGACGGCATGAGGCGTCGTAATGAGGCCGTGCTTCACATAGCCGATGTTGTCGTACATTTCGGCATCGGTGCCGCGAATATACGTCGTCGGGCCGATAAAGCCTTCGATGTTATCCATATTCATGCTGCTGGTCTTACTGTTATAGGTAACATCTTTGCCCGTCAAGGCGTTGGTCTCGTTGACATAGACGACGGGACCTGTCGTATGATAAATGCCGGTATTGGTATTTCCTTCGACATAATTCGCATGGACTTCTTCCATCCCCTGCTGAATATCGACATTGCCCCGGCTTTTCACATACCCATCGGAATTGCGGACTAAAAGGTTATCGGCCGTCATATGGACCGGCTGCTGAGGCAAGACGACATCCTGAGCCGTCGCAGCCTTATCTAAATCGACGGGAATAATCGTCTTTTCCGTCACCGGAACGGCCATGGTCTTATCGGTATAAAGTTGATCCGTATCGGCTGCCCTGATAGAAAAAGTCAGCGGCAGCAAGGCAGCGACCATTGCCGCTGTCCATGTTTTATTCATTCGCGTCACCTGCTGTATTCGATTGAATCTGGACGACTGTTTCATCATCGTGGCCGGTATTTTCTAAATCGACAGGCGTGACCGTCCCTGCTTTGAGGCCGGCCTGCAAATCACCTTCACTGCTGTCTCCGTCATGTTCGGCCTCTGCACTGTCATCAACATCGCTGTCACTGACGGGATTAAACGACGGAACGGTTACGCCGCTGGCCGCCATATCGGCCGTTTCCATATCGTCCATGACACCGTTTTCCTTAAAACCGACGACTTCTGTATTTTCCTTCGTTTCGGCATACATCGTCGTGCCGGCCGGAATATCGACTTCATTGCCGTGGACAAAGAGACCTCCGACTAAGCCGACAGGGCCTAAGATGACGGCACCGGCAGCCGAAGCACCGACGGCACCGGCCGTCCGTTTGTATTGATCCTTCGTCTTGTCGCCGACCATGAGGGCCACGGGCGAACCGTCCGCTGCGCGAACGTGGTCGTACATGATTTCGATTTTGCCGTCTTTGCCAAAGCGTCCTGATTTACGGGCTTTAGTAACCGTCCCGTTTACTTCCATGCCGCGGGGAATGGCAATGACATCGCCGACGAGGACGTCATCGGAAACGGTAAAGCGTACGACATCGCCTTCTTGAATCGTCTTTGAGTTGAGTTCATCAAGATTGGTCATGGTAACTACCATATTGGCCGGGATGATGACTCGCTGAGAAATATATTTCGTATTGCCCAAGAGTGCCCGCCGAAGAGCCATGACTCGTCCTTCCAAGGAACCGGTCATGACCTTGCCGTCGATATCCTGTTCCATCGATTCGACGCGGACTAAAATCGGTTCCGCCGTAATCTGACCGGAGTACTGCCACTGCAGGAGATTGACCGCCGTGAGCAGAGATAAATCCGCCCCGGAGTTACCGTATACATCTTTATATAACGAATTGGCTTTGTCCTGTAAACTGCCGGAAACAGTTGACTTTCCGTTGAGCAGTTTATCGACCGACGCAATCCGTTCATTCAAGGAACCCGTCTGAGTCGTCCCATAAATCGTCGTTTCTACTTTATCGGCCTTTTCCAAAACCGTATAATCTGCTGCACCGGCAGCCATGGTACCGCACAGGGCCAGCACGGCTAACAGGCAAGAAACTTTTTTATTCCACATAGGCGTACCTCCACGTCAAAATTTACATCTATATACGAACGGCATCGTTCTCTGTTTTATGGATACTATCCTTATTATATAAGACTGATGTATAAAATGCAATAAAAGGCTTTTTCTCTGTCCCTTAGCTTTCATTATTTAATCAATAACGATTATCAATTAAAATTATTTACAAATTATCCTTGATTTTGCCCGGTCCCTTTGTTATAATAATTCCGTAACAAATACGTTCTATTAGATCGGAAGAGCAC
>ENA-OVHB01000591-OVHB01000591.1-human-gut-metagenome-genome-assembly--contig:-NODE-591-length-3160-cov-3.91079_pt1 | contig 3160 bp, 2 predicted proteins | sample MGYA00248677_ERZ507507 | MGnify/ENA primary metagenome ERZ507507 (study PRJEB26165, sample SAMN02676130) | human gut metagenome | isolation source: stool | host: Homo sapiens | place: USA | study: EMG...
TCTTTCCCTACACGACGCTCTTCCGATCTTCGTTTCCGAGGCGGTACGCGGCGAGGGCGCGGTGCTGCTCGACGAGCACGGCGAACGGTACATGACCCGTGTCGACGAGCGCGCCGAACTCGCGCCGCGCGACGTGGTGGCCCGCGAGAACTTCCGCGTCATGCAGGCGCAGGGCGGCAAGCCCGTGATGCTCGACGTCTCGCCGATGCGCCGCGAGAACCCGGATCTGGCCGAGTTCCTGCGTCACCGGTTCCCGACCATCGACGCCTATACGCGTTCTCTCGGCTTCGACTGGAGCAAGGAGCCGATTCCGGTCGCGCCCGCCGCGCACTACTACATGGGCGGCATCCGCACCGATCTGGAAGGTCGCGCGAGCATCCCCGGCCTGTATGCGGCCGGCGAATGCGCCCGCACCGGCGTGATGGGATCCAACCGGCTCGCGTCGAACTCGCTGCTTGAAGGACTGGTGTACGGTCGTCGCGCCGGACTCGCCGCCGTGAACGATCCGGCCGGTTCCGTGTGGAACCCGGTCTGGTTCTCCAACTCGGCCACCGGCCTCATCGTCAGCGACACGCCGGTCGAGCTGAGCATGCCGGCCCCCGATGAGCGTGCCGGGGCCAATGGCCGGCCTGCCATCTGGGATCGCACCCGCATCCAGAACACGATGTGGGCCGGCGTGGGCGTGTTGCGCGACGGCGACGGCCTGCGCCAGGCCATCGACCAGCTCGGCACCGGCCTGGCGTTGGCCGATGCCGACGCGACGGAACCCGCTGCCACGGCCTGTGAGCCTGACCCGATCACCCGCCTGGAAAACCGCAACCTGCTCACCGTCGGCTACGTCGAGGCCAACGCCGCGCTGCGCCGCACCGAGTCGCGCGGCGCCCACGCCCGCACCGACTATCCCGAGCCATGCGACGAGTGGGCCCAATCCATCGCCTACATCAACGCCTAGCGCTGTTTGCTCACTTGTCGGTTGGCACCGGACTGTCGTTGCACGCCGCCGGAGTGGTCTCGGTACCCTGACCCGATGCATTGCGATTAATCCCGCAAGAACGACAGCAGTCCATATCAAGAAAGACCCGATCATGCTTACGCAACACATCATCCGCACCGCCATCGAGGCGGCGCTCGCCGAAGACGCGCCCTACGGCGACATCACCTGCGAGACCACAATCCCCGCGGACGAAACCGGCTCGGCGCACCTCACCGCACGCGAGAGGGGCGTGATGAGCGGCATCGCCGTGTTCACGGCCGCCTTCACGGCGCAAAATCCCGGTATCGGCGTCTCGCCCCTGATCGCGGACGGGGAGCGATTCCAGCGCGGCCAGGTCCTCGCCACCGTGGAAGGTCCGGTACGTGACCTGCTCGCCGCCGAACGCATCGCCCTCAACTTCACCCAGCGCATGAGCGGCATCGCCACCATGACCGCCTCCTTCGTGGACGCGGTCAACGCCATCTACGATGACGGACATGACGGGACCGTCACCCGGCCGCATCGCTACGAGCGCACTCGCATCGTCGACACGCGCAAAACCACCCCCGGCCTGCGCCCGTTCGAGAAATACGCCGTGGTCTGCGGCGGAGGCCACAACCACCGTTACGGGCTGTCCGACGCGGTGATGATGAAGGACAATCATCTGGCGGCGCTCGCCGCACGCGGCATCGACCTGACCGGCGCGATCCGCCACGTGCGCGAACAGGTGGGCCACACCACGCATATCGAAGTGGAAGTCGACCGGCTTGAGCAGATTCCCGCCGTGCTCGCCGGCGGTGCGGACACCATCATGCTCGACAACTTCTCGCTCGATGACACCCGCCGCGGCGTGGATATCATCAACGGCAAGGCCATCGTGGAAGCCAGCGGCAACATGAGCATGGAGCGCGTGCCGGCCGTGGCCGCCACCGGTGTGGACGTGATCTCAGTGGGCGCGCTGACGCACAGCGTACGCAGCATCGACCTCGGATTGGACTGGAACTAGCCATGGCTGACACTCCCAATGCATCCGGCGAACCCGACGAACTGTATCTGGACGCCGCTGCCACCGAGCCGGTGACCAGGAACGTCATCGAAGCGATGATGCCGTTCATGACCGACGCATACGCGAACCCGGCAAGCGTGCATCAACCCGGCAAGACGGCGGCGAGGGCGCTTGATGCCGCCCGCGCCTCATTCGCCGCCGGTCTCGGCGCCCGCCCGGACGACGTGATCTTCACTTCCGGCGGCACCGAGTCGGACAATCTGGCCATCAAGGGCATCGCCATGGCACGTATGCGCGCACTCGGCCTGCAGCCGGTCTACGGTCTTGCCGGAATCGATGACGAGCCGTCCGGCGTGAACCCCGCGCAGGCCGGTGAACATCCGGCGATCCGCCGTCCGCGCATCATCATCTCATCCATCGAGCACCCGGCCGTCGCGCAATCGGCGCAATGGCTGCACGAATGGTTCGGCTTCGAAGTCGTGCACATTCCCGTGGACGGTCAGGCTCACCTCGACCTTGACGCGCTCGAACAGGAGCTCGACGGCGAGGCCGGTGAACGCACCACGCTGGTTTCCGCCATACTGGCCAACAACGAGGTCGGCACCGTCGAACCCGTGGAGGAGCTGGTCCGCATCGCCCACGCGCACGGGGTTCCCATTCATGTGGACGCCGTGCAGGCGGCCGGGCAGATTCCCCTCCGCATGCGCGATTGGGATGTGGACGCGCTGAGCGTGTCCGGACACAAGTTCGGTACGCCCAAGGGACTGGGGGCGCTGCTGGTCCGCGGTCGAACCCCGATCGAGCCGGTGCTTTCCGGCGGCGGTCAGGAGCGCGGGCTGCGCTCCGGCACGCAGGAACGTGGCCGGTGCGGTGGCGCTCGCCATAGGGCTCAACGAGTCGAACGCGCGCATGGCGGCGCAGTACCGGGAACTGACGGATTCCCGCGACATGCTGATTGACGCCGTGCGGCGGGTGGTGCCTCGCGCCGAACTCACCGGCGACCCGGTCAGTCGTCTGCCGGGACATGCGTCATTCATTTTCCCCGGAGTCACCGGCGAAGCTCTGCTTGTCGATCTGGACGCCCGAGGCATAGCCGCCTCGTCCGGATCCGCCTGCGCCATTGGCCGTCATGAGATTCCCGGCACACTGCTTGCCATGGGGCTGGAACCGCAGATCGCCAA
>ENA-OVHB01000617-OVHB01000617.1-human-gut-metagenome-genome-assembly--contig:-NODE-617-length-2952-cov-147.41_pt1 | contig 2952 bp, 2 predicted proteins | sample MGYA00248677_ERZ507507 | MGnify/ENA primary metagenome ERZ507507 (study PRJEB26165, sample SAMN02676130) | human gut metagenome | isolation source: stool | host: Homo sapiens | place: USA | study: EMG...
GAAGTCGTAACAAGGTAGCCGTATCGGAAGGTGCGGCTGGATCACCTCCTTTCTAAGGAGAAAGAAGTAGAGGAAGTAAGAGCTATTGTTTAATTATGAGGGTTCTCAAGAACTCAGCCTTTTTGGTGGCGATGCGCTCAGGGGAAACACCCGTACCCATCCCGAACACGATGGTTAAGACCTGAGCGGCCGATGGTACTGCACTGGAGACGGTGTGGGAGAGTAGGTGGCCGCCAAAACTAAAAAAAGAAAAAACGGACACAGAACCGCTGTGGAAGTTTAGGATAGATACAGGCACAGATGAGCAACAACTTATCGCCGCCAACCCGATCAGCAGGGAAGTGCTGTTAGAGATAACTGGTTTCACCAGTGATTAGAGATTAAAAGAGATTTTAGTTTCTAATGACTGATGAAAGAAACAGTCAGATGTACCTTGAAAATTGCATACAAAGAGAAATATCTTATGAAAATAAGAGAGTTGAATAAAATTCAACAAGACATCCGAGGTAATGTTAACAACATTATTAAAAAACAAACTATTACCAACGCATGTAACGCTATACATGTGTCGATGAGAAACAACCCGTGTTTCTTGTCAGTTGGTTATGCTAATAAGAGCGTATGGTGGATGCCTTGGCACTAAGAGCCGATGAAAGACGTGATAAGCTGCGAAAAGCTTCGGGGAGGAGCAAATATCCATTGATCCGGAGATTTCTGAATGGGGAAACCTACTTGAGAAAACCTCAAGTATCCACAGCCCAATCCATAAGCTGTGGAAGGGAACCCGGTGAACTGAAACATCTAAGTAGCCGGAGGAAGAGAAAACAACATGTGATTCCGTAAGTAGCGGCGAGCGAACGCGGAAGAGCCCAAACCGGAGTGCGTGCACTCCGGGGTTCGGACTGCAGAATCGATGAGTGAGCCTAGTAGAATGGTTTTGGGAAAGCCAGCCAGAGAGGGTGAAAGCCCCGTACACGAAAGGCGAGCGAGCGAAGCAGGATCCAGAGTACCACGAGACACGTGAAACCTTGTGGGAATGCGCGGGGACCACCCCGTAAGGCTAAATACTCCTTAGTGACCGATAGCGCATAGTACTGTGAAGGAAAGGTGAAAAGGACCCCGGGAGGGGAGTGAAAGAGAACCTGAAACCCTGTGTCTACAAGCTGTGGAAGTACTTTATATGTACGACCGCGTACTTTTTGTAGAACGGTCCGGCGAGTTACGCTTACTGGCAAGGTTAAGCACTTCAGGTGTGGAGCCGTAGGGAAACCAAGTCTTAATAGGGCCAGAGTCAGTAGGAGTAGACCCGAAACCGGGTGATCTATCCATGTCCAGGTTGAAGCTGCCGTAAGAGGTAGTGGAGGACCGAACCCACATCCGTTGAAAAGGGTGGGGATGAGGTGTGGATAGGGGAGAAATTCCAATCGAACCCGGAGATAGCTGGTTCTCCTCGAAATAGCTTTAGGGCTAGCCTCATGCAAGTCTTACGGAGGTAGAGCACTGAATTCCTAAGGGGGCGTCAAAGCTTACCAAGGGATATCAAACTCCGAATGCCGTGTAGATGGTGCATGGGAGTCAGACTATCCGAGATAAGTTGGGTAGTCAAAAGGGAAAGAGCCCAGACCTACAGCTAAGGTCCCAAAATGTGTGTTAAGTGGAAAAGGATGTGGGATTTCGAAGACAACTAGGATGTTGGCTTAGAAGCAGCCATCCATTAAAAGAGTGCGTAATAGCTCACTAGTCGAGAGGTCCTGCGCCGAAAATGTCCGGGGCTGAAACACACTACCGAAGCTTAGGAATTGATGAATGTCAATTGGTAGAGGAGCATTCTTAACGGGGCGAAGCTGTACCGGAAGGAGCAGTGGACTGTTAAGAAGAGAGAATGCCGGAATGAGTAGCGAGAGGAAGGTGAGAATCCTTCCGGCCGAATATCTAAGGTTTCCAGAGTAAAGCTGATCTGCTCTGGGTAAGTCGGGGCCTAAGGCGAGGTCGAAAGACGTAGTCGATGGATAACAGGTAAAGATTCCTGTACTATATCATAACAGAACTGTGGGGACGCAGACAGAGAGCATAAGCCGGGAATGGAAAAACCGGTACAAGCGAGGTAGGAGTGCATCAGGCAAATCCGGTGTACAATCTGAAGACGTGATGTGGGGCGTAAAGCCGGAAGTATGTGAGCTGGCTGCCAAGAAAAGCCGCTATTGTTTATGATATACCCGTACCGTAAACCGACACAGGTGGATGAGGAGAGAATCCTAAGGCCGACGGGAGAAGCATTGTTAAGGAACTCGGCAAAATGACTCCGTAACTTCGGGAGAAGGAGTGCCATGTAAAAGTGGCCGCAGAGAATTGGCCCAAGCAACTGTTTAGCAAAAACACAGGTCTATGCAAAACCGAAAGGTGAGGTATATGGGCTGACGCCTGCCCGGTGCTGGAAGGTTAAGAGGAGAGGTTAGACGTAAGTCGAAGCTTTGAATTTAAGCCCCAGTAAACGGCGGCCGTAACTATAACGGTCCTAAGGTAGCGAAATTCCTTGTCGGGTAAGTTCCGACCCGCACGAAAGGCGTAATGATTTGGGCACTGTCTCAACAATGCACCCGGTGAAATTGAAATACCAGTGAAGATGCTGGTTACCTGCGCCAGGACGGAAAGACCCCATGGAGCTTTACTCCAGCTTGATACTGGGATTCGATATTGCATGTACAGGATAGGTGGGAGACTGAGAACTGATGACGCCAGTTGTCAGGGAGTCACTGTTGGGATACCACCCTTGTAGTATTGGATTTCTAACCAGCAGCCGTGATCCGGCTGGGGGACAATGTCAGGTGGGGAGTTTGACTGGGGCGGTCGCCTCCGAAAGGGTATCGGAGGCGCTCAAAGGTTCCCTCAGAATGGTTGGAAACCATTCGAAGAGTGCAAAGGCAGAAGGGAGCTTGACTGCGACACCGACGG
>ENA-OVHB01000765-OVHB01000765.1-human-gut-metagenome-genome-assembly--contig:-NODE-765-length-2239-cov-3.81227_pt1 | contig 2239 bp, 2 predicted proteins | sample MGYA00248677_ERZ507507 | MGnify/ENA primary metagenome ERZ507507 (study PRJEB26165, sample SAMN02676130) | human gut metagenome | isolation source: stool | host: Homo sapiens | place: USA | study: EMG...
CGGCCGGCTCCCCGGCGGGGAGGTATTCGAGCGCCAGACGTTCGGCGACGTCGCGCCTGTGTCTCGGCACCACGCGTTGGTAGCATCGGACGGCCACGTCGACGTCCACATGGCCGAGCTCGTCCATGGTCTCGCGCAGCGTGCCGCCCTGGATCATGAACATCGTCGCGTGCGTCGCGCGCAGGGAGTGGAACGTCACGTCCTCGCGGTTGATTCTTTTCCTCGCGGTGCGGAACTGCCGTTGGATCGTCGTCGGGTTCAGGACCCGTTCCGGGTGCCTGATCGCGTGGAAGAGCATCGTGTCGGGATCCCTGTCGGGACAGAACCTGTCGATATGTTCCCTGATGAGACGGCAGACCGGTGCGGGGATGGGTACGACTCGGTGGCTTTCCGGGGTCTTCGTCTCGTCGAGCCGGTATTCGCCCAGATCGTCCGGACCCTGCGTCACGGAGTGCCGCACGTACAGCAGCCTGTGGTCGAGGTCGATGTCCCTGAGTTGCAGTCCGCAGACCTCTCCGATGCGCAGCCCGCCCACCAGCAGCGCGAGATGGATCGACAGGCGGTAGTATTCCGGGAAGCCCTCGACCAGCGTGTCGATCTCCTGTTTGGTCATCGGCGCCTGCTCGCGTCTTTTGGACGGTCTCTTCCTCGTGACGAGGTTGCATGGATTCGAGGGCAGCAGCGGCGGACCTCCGTCCGGTTGCCGCTCGGTCGCGGCCCTCATCACGCGCTTGAGCAGCCAGACCGCGTGCTCAAGCGCGGAGGGACGCACCTCGTCGCACGCCTTCGCATACCATTCGTTGACGAATTCCTCCGTGATGTCGCACATGGGCGTCTCGCCGAACCAGGGGAGCAGTTTGTCCAACGCCGCCTTCTGGATCCGCTTGCTTCTTCCGCTCAGCTCCGATCCGTCCTTCTTCCGCAGGTCGGCGACGAAACGCGTCGCGTATGAGGAGAACAGGACCCTGCCGTGCATCGTCCTCGCCGACGGGTGCGTCCACCTGCGGATTCCCTTTTTATGGTCGATGACGAGCGCGTGCTCCTCGTCGAGCCAGCGGTACGCCTCGGTCTGGAATTCCAATCCGAACCGGCGGTAGATTCTTTGCCTGGGATTGACGGGACTCTGGTATCGGGCCTGCCAGGAGACGATCCTTCCGTCTGCGTCTTTGCAGGCGACGACGCATCCCCATTTTCGTCTTTTCCTGTCTCCGTTGGACATCGGTTGTTTTGTCTTTCTCTACTTCTTGAAAAACCATTAGAAGAAAGAGTAATTGCCTACGCCGGTGATTTTGAATAAGGTGCCACCCTGCGGCCTCGGGGATTCTATTTTTCGGGAAAACCGGGATTGTTCAGAGTGGTTTTGATTGGAATCTCAACGATCTTCAGTGACCTGTTTCCTGGTGTCGCATCCCAGAGAAGAAGCATCATGCGCATGTCACCTTCGGAGGTGCGCATGATGATGGCAGTCATGGTCCCAAGTGTCTCATGGGCTTGAGACCGGGCATTGCTGTTTGATTGCGGGGAATGGCGCACGGGCCCGTGGACTGGCCACGGCCGGTAGCCGGGCCGCCGAGCTGCAACGCGGAACGTCCTACGAATTGGTTCACTATGATCAGCGCACCGGCAGCGACAGCCATGAGCGGCTCCTGCTCTGTATTTTGATGCTCCTATACATTGTCAAGCGTTTGGACCCGTTGTTTGAGTTCGGGCAGGTTCCGTGCTCCGCGTTCGACTTCGTTGATGCGGCTTGACGGCACGTACAGCGCCTCGCCGACCTGCTGTTGAAGAAGGAGCTCGTGTAACCGGAACCGCTACACCACGATCGAGCGACTGAGGCGCGACCTCAACGACTACGTGTGGTAATTCGACGACCAGCGGCTCCGTTCCATCCTCGGATACCGGAGTGCGAAGGAATTCATCGAACGAGGATCGTCCTCTAAGGACCTATCCAACACGCTGTTGCCAATCCGATTGGCGTCATGGAGTTATAATTTTTCTGTGATTTAGGTATGTAATGTAGCCATAATCATAAGTTGTGAACGTCTTACTCGCGTATGTTCGTAGACACTGAAAGTCAACGGACATACTTATCCCAGTCCCTACGTGAACCAACTCCCGGGGAGATCAACATGACTCGATTCCGCAATACATACACAACCCTCACAACCTTCGTGTCGGCCGCTGTTCTCCTTATCTCGACCACTGTGCCGGCATCCGCATCGCCCATGGCAAGTGATCC
>ENA-OVHB01000808-OVHB01000808.1-human-gut-metagenome-genome-assembly--contig:-NODE-808-length-2054-cov-1.98999_pt1 | contig 2054 bp, 1 predicted proteins | sample MGYA00248677_ERZ507507 | MGnify/ENA primary metagenome ERZ507507 (study PRJEB26165, sample SAMN02676130) | human gut metagenome | isolation source: stool | host: Homo sapiens | place: USA | study: EMG...
AACGGACCTGTCCGACGTCCAGTCGGCGATTGATGCAGGACTGGCATATGCCACTGAGGATCGCAAGGTGTACGGACTCAACCTTCTGCAGAACATCCGAGAGAACGCATCCCTCGCATCGCTGCGGAAGCTGAGCAGACACGGCATCATGGATGACAACATCGAACGTAAGGAAGTCAGCCAGTACCGCAGGGATTTCAACATCAAATGCCATGACATCGACGTCCAGGTATCCACTCTCTCAGGTGGAAACCAACAGAAAGTAGTGCTCGCGAAATGGGTGATCGCAGATCCCGACATCCTGATTCTCGACGAGCCTACGCGAGGCATCGACGTCGGTGCGAAATACGAAATCTACGAAATCATCGACCAGTTGGCCGATGCCGGCAAGGCGATAATCGTCATTTCATCAGAATTGCCCGAGCTGATTGGCATCTGCGACCGCATTTACGCGGTCAGCCAAGGCGTTGTGACCGATAACGTCGGAAAACAAGGATTCACACAGGAGTATCTCATGCGGGGCATGACCAAAGAAAGGGAGGTGGCTGCACGATGAGCGCAAGGACCGCGACACCAGCAGCGACGAAGAACAAAACCGGCGGCCTGCTCGCCACCATCGCCAACAACGCACGACAATACGGCATTGTAGGGGCATTGCTCGTTATCGTCATCGTATTCCAGATTCTGACAGGTGGCGTCCTGCTTAAACCGAACAGTTTCGTATCGCTGATTCAACAGAACGCATATGTGATCATTCTGGCCATAGGCATGGTAATGGTCATCATTGCGACCCACATCGATCTTTCGGTCGGTTCGCTCGTGGCTTTCATCGGCGGCGTCTGTGCGTTGCTGATGGAACGACAGGAGGTCAATTGGGGTCTGGCCATCGTCATCTCCCTTGCCGTGGGCCTCATCGTCGGCGTCTGGCAGGGTTTCTGGGTCGCCTATGTCGGTATTCCGGGCTTCATCACCACATTGGCCGGCATGCTGATTTTCCGAGGCCTCGCCACCGTCATCGTCGGCGAATCCGTGCCGATCACCTCTGAATCCTTCCGTGGCATCGCACGTAATTACCTGCCGAACGTACTCGGATGGTGGGGGCCGTTTGATGGTCTGACCATCGTCTTGGGCATCCTGTGCATTGCGGCGTTCGCGTGGAGCCAATTGCGCAAACGCGCTCGTGCGGAGAGGGTCGGTCTTGTGGCCGAACCGATGAGCCTGACCATCATCAAGATCGTCATCGCGGCTCTTGCCATCGGCTTCGTCACCTACCTGCTTTCCTCCTCCGGAAATGCGGACCAGGGTGGCACTCCGGTTATGCTCGTCATCGTCGGCGTACTGGTGTTGATTTACAACTTCATCTTGACCAAGACCGTGTTCGGTCGTCATGTGTATGCGGTCGGTGGCAATCGTAAGGCGGCTGAGCTGTCCGGCATCAATACCAAGCGTGTGGATTTCACCCTGTTCGTCCATATGGGCTTCCTATCCGCGGTCGCGGCAGTGTGCATGCTCTCCAGACTGGCTTCCGCGACCGCGCAAGCCGGTATGGAATTCGAGATGGACGCCATCGCAGCCTGCTTCATTGGCGGTACTGCGGTAACCGGTGGCATCGGCACCATCCCCGGTGCCGTTGTCGGCGCCTTCGTGATGGGCGTCATCAACCAAGGCCTGTCCATCATGGGTGTCGATACCGCAATCGTGAAGACCATCAAGGGTCTGGTGCTCCTGGGAGCCGTCGCGGTCGACATCATGTCGAAGCGCAAGAAGAGCTGAAGTCATAGTGCCGAAGAATCTGTCGGATCCGTCCGTATACAAGGCGGATCCGACTTTCCCATATCTCGCCTGTCCTGCAACGTCCTGAAAAAACATCGGCTTTCGGAAGAACGCATATCTTGAAAAAGGAAACCATGATGAAACTCACCACCTCCGGCCGCGCACGTCTCTATGCGATTACCAGTGCTTCCTGCATTATTTGGCTGGTTCAGTCCGTAATCGAAGCAAACGAGGATGGAACATTGTTCTCCTATGCGACGATCATTCTCTCCCTATGTCTG
>ENA-OVHB01000931-OVHB01000931.1-human-gut-metagenome-genome-assembly--contig:-NODE-931-length-1604-cov-3.86185_pt1 | contig 1604 bp, 1 predicted proteins | sample MGYA00248677_ERZ507507 | MGnify/ENA primary metagenome ERZ507507 (study PRJEB26165, sample SAMN02676130) | human gut metagenome | isolation source: stool | host: Homo sapiens | place: USA | study: EMG...
GGCCGACCCGAAACATCCCCCGCCACTACGACGAGGCGTTCAAACGGCAGATCGTGCAGTCGTGCGAGAGCGGCAAGCCATCCCGGGAGATCAGAGCCGAGTACGACATCGCGCGATCGACCCCGCGGTGCTGGTATTCGCACGAAGGCAGGCATGATACGGGCCAACTCCGCCCGCTACCCGATATCAGCGCGATGCAGGATGCCGGGCGTTCCCCGCTCCACCTACTACTGGATGACCGGGCATCCCGGGACGGAGCGTGCGGATTGTGTTTCTGCAAGTTGGTGTCCACAGTATGGGCACTTTTTCAGCGGCGTAGGCGGCTGGTTTCCAACAGAAACCGCGCCGTCGGAACCCGCCGCCCTTTTCTTCCCGGCTATCTGGTCATGAGGGCGTGCTCGCTGCGGTAGGAGCCTCCCCCCGAATCCGGTGAGCCTTCCGTGGCGCACGGTGCGGTCGATCGGCATGTAGCCGAACTCGTCGATGACCGGGAGCCTCGCCCTGGCGATCTGCCGGAGCTCCGCGTCGAGCCGCCCCCGTTTCGCGCGGCGCAGCCGCATGAGCAGCCCGGTCGCGGTGAAGAACCCGACCGGTATCGCGCGCATGCACGCGAGCCTGCCCGACGCGACCGCGAGATGCGTCTTGCCGGTGCCGACGGGCCCGTAGAGCACGAGATTGAATTGACACGCCATTCTGGACTACTTCAATTTGGCAAAACACACATCAGCACGGTGTACACCACCCAGGTCAGGGAACACGGCATGCTTCCCTCGACCGGCACGGTCGGCGACTCGTACGACAACGCCATGGCCGAAAGCGTCAACGGCGCGTACAAGACCGAGCTGGTGTGGCGGCGCAAGCCATTCGCAGACCTGGCCGAGCCAGAATTGGCGACGTTCCGGTGGGTCTCGTGGTGGAACTCGAAGCGTCTCCACCAGTCGCTGGGCTGCAGGACACCGGAACAGATCGAAACCGAGTATCATGCAAACCAAGCGGCACAAGCTGTCTCACAATAAAAGGGGAACAGAAATCAGGCCACTTCAGGCAGCCTCATCGCGCTCGTCATGCTCCGCTGCGGCGGACTCGACATACACCTACCACAACCAAGAACCTAACCCACGAAAACAGCAGAAGCCCCTCAACTCTTCAATTCCACCACAAAGGTCACATCACGGCATACGCACGCCGACGCGCGTATGCGTGCACGACTCCAGCAACGAGCCGTACCCGCCGTTAGATGGCAGGCTTCAGTATCGTGACGCCATGCGTTAGCGTCACCATGCAACGATAGGAACACACTATTCAATAGTGCATCATGAAAGCGTGACGTTGCCCTTGCGCAGGTGCCGTAAGACTCCACGGACAAAGCAATGAGGCTTCCCCCCCCCCGTGAGAAGGGAAGCCTCATATTCCATTCATTCTATTCAGCGATGATGACGCCGAATCACCGATCATCCTTTGGGAACAGCGCGTCGAAGGCATGTTCCATCACGGACTTACGGCGGATCACACCGACGAGTCTGCCATCACCATCCACCACCGGCAGTTTCTTGAACTGCTTCTTGGCGAGGATTCGGGCCACCTCTCCAACATGCTGGTCGGGC
>ENA-OVHB01001096-OVHB01001096.1-human-gut-metagenome-genome-assembly--contig:-NODE-1096-length-1285-cov-3.77642_pt1 | contig 1285 bp, 1 predicted proteins | sample MGYA00248677_ERZ507507 | MGnify/ENA primary metagenome ERZ507507 (study PRJEB26165, sample SAMN02676130) | human gut metagenome | isolation source: stool | host: Homo sapiens | place: USA | study: EMG...
AGCATCGGCAACAAGTTTTTGAACAAATTAAAACCATTTATTATAATAACAACCGAATTTTAGGACATAGACCCATGAGGATCTTTTTGAAAAGGCAGGAGATTTCTCTAAGTAAGACTACCGTCCATAAATATATGAACCAAATTCTGGGACTTCATGCAAGGATCATGAGAAAGAAGCCGGCATATGTCCATGGAACAAAAAATAAGATTTTCCCAAACCTCCTAAAGCAGGATTTCCATTGTACGGAGCCAAACCGGATATGGTGTACAGATTTCACCTATATCCGTATGAGGAATGGAAAAATGCGTTATAACTGCTCTATTCTTGATTTATATGACCGTAGTATAGTTGCCACTTTAAATTCGGATTATATCAATACGGAATTGGCAAAAGCAACTTTAGAGAAGGCACTGATGGAAGAAAAGCCTGAAAAAGGATTGATTTTACATAGCGATCAAGGCTGCCAGTTTACATCATGGGGGTTTATCAATTATTGTGAAAGCAGGGGGATTTGTCAGAGTATGAGTAAGGCAGGCTGTCCTTATGATAACGCACCGATGGAGCGCTTTTATAACACACTAAAAAATGAACTGATATATCCTAATCATTTTTATGATGCAGCCAGCTTAGATGAAGCACTAAACCGATATGTGTACGTATGGTACAATCATGTCCGTCCTCATTCCTACAATGATTGGAAAACACCATTTGAAGCTCGATATGCCGGGTGAATTTTCGAACAAAGTGTTACAAAAATGCTTGACCACTACATCTGTGATACGCTGTTCCACCGTATAGGTCACTTGATAATGCTGCTCCTTTTCTTCTGCGATTTCCCATATCTGAAAATCGGTCAGGGCAGACGATACAGGGATGTCTTTTCGGACAGTATCTACATTCAGGGCTTGCAGTTCTCCGGTGAGATAGCCTTTTAAAGCATTTGTCCGGTTATCAATGGAAGCAGCGGACTGTTCCCATGAATAGTAGACTTCTGCGAAATTCTCCACAAAATTCTCTATCTTGTGGGTGTCGAGGATGGTTTCCTCAATCACTTTGGTTTCATGGACAGTATGAATGTCTATCGCCGTGAAATTCTTATAGACGGCAAACAGGAAGCTCACTGCCAGCAGCACCCACAGGGCAATCACGGTTTTTTTATGGGTATTGACTTTGTAGATTTTCAGTTTCTTTTCTTTCTGCTTTTTCTGGTTATCCTCTTTTCTAATCTGAATCATATCGGTTCATCCTTTCTTATTGTTTGATTCAGATCGGAAGAGCGTCG
>ENA-OVHB01001269-OVHB01001269.1-human-gut-metagenome-genome-assembly--contig:-NODE-1269-length-1109-cov-2.62239_pt1 | contig 1109 bp, 1 predicted proteins | sample MGYA00248677_ERZ507507 | MGnify/ENA primary metagenome ERZ507507 (study PRJEB26165, sample SAMN02676130) | human gut metagenome | isolation source: stool | host: Homo sapiens | place: USA | study: EMG...
CTCAAGTGACTGGAGTTCAGACGTGTGCTCTTCCGATCTCAGCAAGAGAAACCGCCTGAAAAACTTGTTCCTGGGTTGCTTCTTCTATTGTTTTTCTGTAAAGCATTTTTACATTTTCTTTAACGCTTTTTTTGAATTCCTCTTTTTTAAAATGATTGTCTAACATTCCCTTTTTCCTCCCCAACTCTTATGAAAGCTTTTCTACACCTAATTTTACATTTTCGGAGTTAATCTTCCATTCTTTTGTATAACCACTCAGTTCATTATATACCACATTTTCTGCAAGAACCTCTGATTTGATTTCTTTTTCGTGCACACGGAAAATTCCTTCAATCACCTGATTGTCTGCAAGAGAAATCTGGATTTTGTCCATAACCTCAAATCCTGCTTCCTTACGCATAGTCTGGATTTTGCTGATAATTTCACGAACAAATCCCTCTTCAATAAGCTCCGGTGTAAGGTTTGTATCCAGTACAACAGTTACGTCATTATCTGCTTCGGAAACATATCCTTCCATCTGTGCCATATCAATTAAAAGGTCATCTTCTGTGAGAACGATTTCTTGTCCGTTTACTTCAAAAGTAAGAGCGCCTTTTTCTTTTAATTCATCCATTGCTTTGTTTCCGTCAAGCTTAGAAAGTGTTTCTTTAATACCGCCTAAGAATTTTCCGTACTTCGGTCCAACTGTCTTAAGCTGTGGTTTAAAACTATAAGATGTAAATTCTCTTACATCGTCTCTGAATACCACTTCCTTCACATTCAGCTCGTCTGCAATGATTTCTTTATAGAATTCAGATAATTCAAACGGAGCTTTTACGAACATCTTGCCGATTGGCTGACGGTTCTTAATGTTTGCTGTATTTCTGCAAGCACGTCCCATAACAACCGCTTTCAGCAGATTATCCATGTTCTGCTCTAATTCTTTATCAATCCACTCTTCTTTTACTTCCGGGAAGTCGCACAAAGGAATACTTTCCGGTGCATTTTTATCAAGGCTTCTTACTAAGTTCTGATAAATGTCTTCTGTCATGAACGGAACCATTGGCGCTGCCGCTTTGGAAATTGTCACCAATGCTGTGTACAGAGTCATGTAAGCGTTAATCTTATCC
>ENA-OVHB01001385-OVHB01001385.1-human-gut-metagenome-genome-assembly--contig:-NODE-1385-length-1018-cov-3.65732_pt1 | contig 1018 bp, 1 predicted proteins | sample MGYA00248677_ERZ507507 | MGnify/ENA primary metagenome ERZ507507 (study PRJEB26165, sample SAMN02676130) | human gut metagenome | isolation source: stool | host: Homo sapiens | place: USA | study: EMG...
AGACACAGGATGTTGTTTATCATATAAATGGACAGCAGGTCATACATCTAAATGGGAATAAAGCAGACGGTATCAGTTATTGCTTTGTTACTCTTATTTATACGGATAAAGAGGGCAAAACTATGAAACGTCAGACAGGCGTCCGCTATGTAGATGATTATGTATTCCAAAATGGTCGTTGGCTGATTGCGCATCGAAAAGCCTATTTTAATTGGAGTGAACAGGTCCCGTATCAAGGCGGCTGAAAAAGCCAATAGTCACATCATCTACGTCAATGGCAATTATAAGGGAAATGATGACATGGGCAAGCTGATGAATGATTTTCGCAGTGAGAACGTAGAAGACATGGTGTTGGAACCCTTGAAAGAAACGGTCCATCGTTACAAAAACAACCCGGAGGAGGTGGCGGTTATGTGCGCAGAACTTGAAAAATGGAGCCTTGAAGAACGTCAGGAAGGACGTCTGGAAGGCTTACAGGCAGGACGTCAGGAAGGCTTACAAGCAGGACGCCAAGAAGGCGAAAGTAGGCTTACGACGTTATTGAAGATGCTGAAAGCCGATGGCCGTCTGCAGGATCTGGAATTGGCCATCGTCGATGAAAAGGCCAGAGAAAAACTGTATGAGGAATATCATATTAATTAAAGAAAATCATAGTACAGCCGGATACGTTTGGTGACGCAGCCGGCTGTTTTTCTAGAACTGTCTATAGAGTTTCAACCGTCCGAAAAAGGGAAGCGATTATGAACAACTGCCGGAAAGCTACGTCATCTTTATTACAGAAAACGATGTCTGGCAGCATGGCTTGGACCGCTACCATGTCAACCGGATCATCGAAGAATTGAACCGGCCTTTTGAAGACGGCAGTCACATTATCTACGTCAATGGCAATTACAAGGGCCATGATAAAACGGCACAGCGCCAGAAGCCGGCAGATGGACAGCCTCATCAAGAATTTATAAGCGCAGGAACTCATCAGAAATCTTGATGAAAGGTTATGGTACAGCCTAATATCTTTTAT